>Ga0116168_1000036_pt1 | contig 140810 bp, 111 predicted proteins | sample AD_UKC129_MetaG_FD_89795 | JGI IMG/M metagenome (GOLD analysis project Ga0116168, IMG submission 89795) | Active sludge microbial communities of municipal wastewater-treating anaerobic digesters from Canada - AD_UKC129_MetaG | ecosystem: Engineered > Bioreactor > Anaerobic > Digestate | place... | reverse complement strand
CGAAGCGTTTGAGTTCATCGGTGTTCATGGGAGTCCTTTCATCTGCTGGAGAACGGTGTTGACGACGTCGGAGCGGCGCGCCAAGGCCGCCATGACCTTCTCGTCGACGGTGCCCTCGGCGACGAGGTGGATGTACTCGACGGGCCGGGTCTGGCCGGGCCGGTGGATGCGCGCCAGGCTCTGCTCGTAAGAGCCGAGCGAAAAGCCGAGGGAGTAGTAGATCGCATAGCGGGCCCGAGTCAGATCGACGCCGACACCGCCTGAGTCGATCTGCACGGCGAGCACAGGCGCCTCACCTACCTGCCAGCGTTTCAGCTCGTCGACGCGACCGGAAAGCTCGAGCGACCGGCGGCCTGTTTCGTCGGCGACACGGTTTACGGCTTCGAGATCCTTGTGGAACCGGCAGAAGACGACCACGGGCTCGTCGGGCGCGATGTCTTCCAGCACGTCGCGCAGGAGGTTCATCTTGGCCGAGTCGATCTGCACGTCGTGCCCGTCATCGGTGCGGATGTAGCCGCCGGTGATTTGTTGGAGCCGCAGTAGCTTCACGAGGGCGTTTGCTGCGGTCACCTCACCGGCCTGCACTTCGGCGATGAGGTCACGTTCAAGCGAGCGGTAAACCTTGCGGGCCTCCGCGCCAAGCTGGCAGGTATAGGTGATGTGAACCTCGGCGGGCAAATCAAGGACGTCCTTGCCGCAGGCGAAGGTGACCGAGTAGAACTTCCGGTTGAGTTCATCCAGATTCCGGTAGGCGACGACTTGGTGATTCTGGTAGCCGCCCATCACGGCGTAATGCTGCCGGAACTTGTGGAAATTCCAGCCGAAGATGGACGGGTCGATGAATCGGAAGTAGGCGTAAACGTCGAGCGGCGAGTGCGGCATTGGCGTGCCGGACAGGCCCAGCCGGCAGCGCGCCGCCTGACCGAGCCGTGCCAGGAACCGGCTGGCCTTGCCGCCGGGCGCCTTGCAGCGGTGGATCTCATCGGCAACGACCAGATCCCACTTCTGCTTGAGGGCCCACTCGGCAAACGGCGAACGCCACGCGCTGTCGTAGTTGATGACAACCACCACCGGCACGCCGCGCGCCTTGCCGAGCCCAATCTGCCGCTCTGCCTCGGCCCGCTTGGCGCGCACACTGGCGAAGGAATCATCAAGCGGCACGACGAGGAACGGCACCTCCGAGTGCATCTCGAACTGTGGCCGCCACACCTGCACCACCCGTAACGGGCAGAGGACCAGGATCAGTTGAAACCCCTCCTCGACGCACAGATACACGGCCATCGCCGACTTGCCCGTGCCCATGACGGCGGCGATCATGGCGCCGCGCTTGCCGCGCCGGTAAAGGCTCCGGACGAAGGCCACGGCTTCCCGCTGGTGCCGCCAGGGCGTGGTGCGGAGCAGAACAGGCGTCATCGCAGCCGCTCCTTCACGCCGCCTGACCTTCCGGCTCAAGCAGCGCGATCGCCTCGGCCGTGGTGATGCCCGGGTGCTTCTCGAAGACCGGTTCGAGCCAGGCGTAGAACCACTCGGCTACCTTCAGGCGCGCCGTGTCGGCTTCGATCTGCTCCTTGAGCAGCGCGATGTAACGCCGGTGGTGCTCCTCGGTCGCCCGCGCCGTGGCCACGTAGCGGATGGCTCCACGGTCGTCGCGGAACGTGAGCGCCGACTCGGGCTCCAGACCTCCGAAGCGCATGTCCAGCCGCAGTTGCAGCGCGCGCCCTTTCCGCGTCGCCAGCGTCTTCTTCATCCGGTCGGAGACGATGGAGCGCACCTGCGCCACGGCCAGCTCGCGGCCATACTCAGCTACCAGGTCTCCGTAGCGCTCGAGGATCTCCGCGCTGACCTCCTCAGCCGTGGGCTCGCGGGTTTCCAGGTGCGCCAGGATGACCTCGTCGATCCGGCGCGAGAGTTCCGAATCATGAAATCTGGGTTTTGTCACGGATGGCCTCCTCAAAGCGGTGGAGCCAGTCGAGAGCGACCGGCGATTTGGCCCGGATGCCCGGGCAGTGCCAATACTCAAGCCGCGATGCGAGCTCGACCGGATCGAGCGGCGTCTCGGCCAGAGCGATGACGGCGCGCGTCACCGCCCAGATCGAGTCCAGATCTTGCTTGAGCGCCTTACGCTCCTCCTCGGACAGGCCCGAGCGGTACCGGCCCGTGCGGTCCGCTACGAGCATCCCCGTCTCGCGCGCGATGCGCCGCGCTTCGGAGGTGGATGGGAGTTCGGTGGCCTCGCGCAGTTGGCGCACGATCTGGCGGCGCACGGCGGCGGGCATCTGAACGATCTCGCGTTGCGTCTCCGGCGGCGCCTGGGCGATAACGGCCGCAGCATCAATCGATACCTCACCCGCGTCCATTGCGGCGACCAGTTCGGGCGCCCCGTCCTCGGTGACCTTCTTGGCCTGCTGATACGTCCGCGCGTTTCCGAACCCAGCCCTCTCTGCCGCAATCTCGCGGGTTTTGGTTCCGGGAGGAACTTGTGGAAGATCTTCCACAAGTTCGAGGTCGGTTCTCTGCCCCTGCCGCTTGCCGATCTCCGCTTCAATCGCCTTGCCGATCGCCACCCGTTCGGAGGGCGTGAAATCCTTGCGGATTTCGTTCTCGGCGTACTCCCCCTCGACAATGCTCGACACCTCGAGCACAATGACCGGAATTGTCTTCCACCCGAGAATGTCGCGCGCGGCCAGAAGGCGTCGCTCCCCGCAGATCAGCAAGCCATCTTTCGTGATCACCGGCGGGTGGAGCAGGCCCACAGTGGCGATGCTGGCGGCGAGCACTTCCAACTCGCCCATGTCGCGCCGGTGACGCCCTACCACCCGGATGGCGTCGCAAGAAACTTCACGAAATACAAGATTGGATGTCATCGGCCCGCCGCCTCCTGTGGGGGATTCGGATGACGGCGGTCCTCGGCCTCGGCCCACTGCGCGAGCAACTGGAACACGCCGGCCACGTTTGCGGCGATCTGCCGGGCGTCTTCAAGAGACAACGGCCGGTTCGTCCGCTTCTGCCAGAAGCGCCTTGTCGGTTCGAGGAACTCTTGCCGGGGCTCGCTCATCCGCAAAGTGGAGATCCTGCCGGACGACGCCCTCGCGTCATCCGCTTCGACCCTCCACCTCGGCATGAGCGCCGATGGTGAGCGATCTATCGAGTTGCTGGGTTGAGGCCCCCGTTTGCGGAGGTCCTCACAAAACTACACGGACTGCTGCAATTCGCTCTCGGGGATGAGAAACCGGTGGTTCTTGCCGGCCTTGACGACCAGGTCACGCTTCCCGCTGTTCGAGATCTTGCACGTGATCGCCAGGTCGAAGTGGCCGTGGCTGACGCCCTCGCGTACCTCGGCTTCAATCTTCGCCAGGGCCCTGGCCAAGGCGCTGGTCTCCGGATTCGGCTTCTTGTCCATTCGACATCCCCTATGAGTTATGGATCAGTGTTTTCAAGTCCTTAATCGCCGCGACAAATTGCAGCGGGTTCACTTCCGCCTTGTTGCCGAAGAACGCCATCAGGTCCGTCTTCCGGCCTGGCTTGTCTCCGAACACAAAGACCACCCGCCGGCCGTCCCGACGCACGTCGTCGAGGGCGTAGCCGATGCACCGCAGGTAGCAGGCCAGGTAGAAGTCGGATGTCTCGAACGCTCCGCCTCCCGTGGCCCGCAACTCGGGGTGATGGTCCGTTCCGTCCAGTGTGTGCTTTACGCTAAACCCTTGTCCCACAAAAAACGCCTACCCGGCCGCCTCCAGATCCAGAAGCTGCCGACCCTGCACCTTCTTCAGCAGTCCCAAATTCTCCAGGCGAATCCGCATGGCCTCGGTCGAGACTCCAAACTGAGGGGCGAAATCAGAGGCGATATGGTTCATCATGTCCTTGGCCACCACGTCGAAAGAATCCGTGAACCCGTTCGCCACGGCGGTCCGGTACTTCGGCAGGTCAAACACCCAGGGGGCCTTCCCGCGGATCTCGCGCCAAGCCTTCAAGACCAGATCCCGCGGCATCAGCAGATAGGAGGAAAAGCGGTCAGCCTGCCATTCGGCGGGCTCGCGCTTGTTCGCCTCCCGGCATAGGATGGAGGGCTCGGGCGCGCGGCCTTCGAAGAGCGCCATCTGCGAAGCCCGGTCCGGAACGAAGCGGCGATGCAGAACCCAATGGCCGATCTCATGGCCGACCGTGAAGCGGTAACGGCCGCGCTTACGGGGGTGCTCGGTGGGGTCGAGGCTCTGGTCGATGTAGATCTCCCGCGTTTCGAACCAGCTCGCGCCGATTGCGTCGCTCCGGCCCACGAGCTTCCGAAGATCGTCGAATTCCAGCCTGACCTGAAGAATCATCTCAGGCAACTCATCCACCGGAACCGGCGGCTGGAGAATCGGCTCGTGCTCTTTGGAGTAGCGATCCAGGAGGGCGGTCGCTTCCGCCTCAATGGTCCGCTCGGAGATCCGGGGAACTTTCACTTCCATTCGGGTTCATCCTCATCTTCATCATCGTTTGCCGGGCACCGCGGAAGGCCGCGTCAGCCCTGGCGTTTCATCTTCTCGACGTACTTCGTCACCTTGGCCAGATCTTCGGGACTCAACTCGCCGGCGCTGCGGAGGAAGCTGGCCAGCTCCCGCGGCCGCTGCTGGATGATCGCCGGCAGGTCGGAGGAGACCTTCCCGGCCAGAGCAAGCAACTCATCCGGATCCTGGCCGAGAGCCTCGGCGATCTCTTTGATCTTCTTCTCGCCCGGAGGCGGAAACTCGTCCCGCTCGACCTTGGAGAGATACGTGGGGCTGATGCCGACCTTGTCGGCGAACTTCCGGAGGCTGATCTGCTGCTGCTCGCGGAGCGCGCGGATGGTGGCTCCGAACTTTTTGGGGTTCATGACCCGGCCCTCGATCCAAACGTCTGCATGTGTACTAATCACTGTACACCCAGCGATTATCTTCAGTCAAGGGCCTGTCGCACCAAAACATTCTTGCCTGGTTTTGTCAGGGCGCTCTTGTTTGGAAGTCGTTGATGTGCTTGACCGAGGGTGCTCCTCCAGCCGAAAGCTACATCCCAAATGATGCGCGCCACGTCTCCGGTCTGAGATTCACCGCCTTCTCCAGCGGCGGGGCAATTGTGAAGATGCGCGGTTCCGTCGCAAAGAGATGGACGCGGTAGATTCGCCAGTCCTCGGGGCGCTCGGCGGCCATATCGCGTTCGTTTCGGGTCAAGAAGAAGGGTGTCCGAGCCGCGCCATTCGTGGTCTTGACTTCCAGCAACCTCTGTCGGCCGCTGAAGTCGAACGAGAGAACGTCAAAGCCCGCTCCGTCGCTGTCCTCTGCGGAGACCCAGCGGACTTTTCGGGCGAGATCGGACCGATCAGCTGCGGCGAGGCGGCTCCGCTCGAGGATTACGACGAACTCCTCGCCAGCCCTCCCCAGCAACCGGTTCCGGTGATCCCGTTCCACGGGGTCGAACTTACGAACCAAACGCCTAAGCCTCTCTGGCAGGGGCGCGCTATCGGCGCCGAGAGCCGGCGCGGGAACAAAGATTTCATCCGACGCCGCAGCCTGCGGTCCTGTGGGAACCCTCTCAAGGACGGCCGGATGCTTGCTGAGATAACGGTCTATGGCGTCGAAGATCGCGTTCTGGTAATTCCTCTTCGGAATGTAACCCGGAATCCAGGGCATGCCCAACTCATCCAGCACCGCTGAGATGTTCTGATGCTTGAACTCGACGGACCGGTGGGTCCGTCCTATCCGCGCCATCAGCGCCTTGCTATGCCTGGACTTCACATAGGGCCGGCCGGAGAGTTCCGCCTCCAGCATCTCAAAGTAGTCGGCGACGATGGCGTCGAGTTCGTCATCCCGCCAGGGTGAGCCGATTTTCTTCTCGTCGGCCACAATTGTCTCTCAAACCGTGGCGCCGGCCGCAGGAAGAGCCGCGTCCAGCATAGATATCAACCTTTCCCCGAACTCGTTACCCTTGGCCGCCAGCGCGGTCCCGCCAAGTTGCTGGTACACCGAATTCACATCCGCCATTGCTCGGTCGAGCAACGCCTTGTCTATCGTTGCGCCCGCCAGTCTGGCGATCTGATCAGGAGTCGGCCTCGGGGCGTCACAAGCCAAAGCCGCGACGTACATGGCAACGTAGAACTTGAGATTGACCCGGTCTTCGGGAGACAACGTGGCATCGGCGCGCAATTGGGCCTCCGCAAGCCGTGACAACTCGATGGCCGCCCGGAAGACTTCTATTGAGAAATCGCCGCTGAAGACTCGTTCGTAGTCTTCGTCCTTCTTCAGGAGGGACGATGGCCGCGCACGCGCCGTACCCGGCTTCTGCAAAACCACCGCCATCAACGCCTGAGCCATGGCCGGGATGCTGATGATCTTGTCGATCGGCTTTCCTTCGTTCTTGTAGAAGTTCTTCCGGCGGTCGTAATACAGACCAAAGGAGCGGAGATACTGCTCGATGTCGCGCTGAATCTTGTCCGTGGCCCGCAGGGATGCTGGTGAGATGGGATTCTGGCTGTTGGTGGCTTTGATGACCCGGTCCCGGCTTTCCGGGGTTTCCGGGCTAATCACGCGCACGAGGATTTCTCTGTCGTCTCCGTCGGTGTTCGCTGTCTTGAAATACTGAAAAATCTCCCTCGAGGTTTGTAACCCGTTCACGATTTGCGGATCCTCGATGGTCAGCGTCTTTCCGGTTTGCATTGGCTTCCTGCCGGCCACAATCGTTATGCCGTTATTCAGCCACCAGAAGTCCTCGGGCCACCTGTCCGCAAGCGTCCGTCGTATTTCTTCATTGACCTGTGTCGCACCCTGGTAGTCCCTGACGTTCGCCTCGAAGAGGCTGCAGCGCAGGTCACCCTTCTCGTCACGGATGAACTTTGCGAACTCCCGGAGTTTTACGAGAGCGACGACACCACCCTTTGTATTGATCGACGCATCCGTCACTTCAAGCTGATAGCTCAGACGCGGAGTTTCGCGTGCAAGCGCCAACAGGTCAGTGGCAGTCAAAAAGCGCATCACGCAAGCGCTTCCTTGGAACTGGCTCTTCACAAGCGCCTCGATCTGCTCGGCCTTCCTCTTTACGTTCGGGTGAACCTCCATGCCCTTGCTGGCGTAATACAACGAAAACTTATAGTCAGGAAACCGCGGCGCGAGGGTCTGGACCGAATCACGGAACATCTCTACCGCTGCAAGAAGCTCCTTATTGTAGGCGCCGGCGAAGCCGGTCAACGGTTGCGACAGGTCAAACAGATCGCGCAGTGTCGCTGTAATAGAGTCAAGGGCCTTCTCCCGGAACGAGGCTTCCGTCTTGGCCTGAAAAATGATCGTCTCAATCACAACGTCCTTTTTCAGCCCGCCGAGGTCCGTATCCTCCCTGACGAGGTCGCCGTTCACGAAGACGAAAAAGCCGTCGATACCGCCGTCTCCCCCGCCGTCCACCAATCCGGACTCGATCTCGTCGTAGGAAAGATCGTAGTGCTTCAGCAACTGCTCTGCGACAAACAGCTCGAAGTACTCGTTTGCCGTCAGGTGAGGCGCGCGCTCCGCCCGTTGCTGCTCAAGGATTTGGTCCAGAATGATTTGGTCGTTACTGCTCATGCTATTTGCCCAGGAACCGCCGTAGTGTACGCTGCAAGCGATTCTGGTCCTTGATCTCACATTCCCACACGACCAGGCTTTTCCACCCCAAGCGTTGCAGCGCGGACTGCGCACTCCTGTCGCGCTCCATGTTCCGCGCCACTTTCTGAGTCCAGTAGTCGCGATTCCGCACGGGAACGCGGGCGCCCCGGGCGCAATCATGACCGTGCCAAAAGCAGCCATTCACGAAGATCACCTTGCGCAGTCTCGGAAACGTCAAGTCCGGCTTCCCCGGCAGGTCCTTCCGATGAAGTCTGAAGCGGTAACCCATGCTGTGCGCCAGGCGCCGCACCGCGAGTTCAGGTGTGGTATCGGCGCCCTTCACCGCCCGCATGATGCGGCTTCGCTGCTCTGCGGTCTCCTTCATCGCCGCAATTCGATTCTCAAGCTGGGATCGGTCTCGAATTCGTCGACGATTTCGTTGTATCGCTCCACCAGATCCGCAACGGCAGTCTTGCGTCCATCGGCACCGAACTTCCCCCACTCATAAAGGTTGAGCGCTACGAACTGCTCGACTTCAAAGATGTCGATCCGATCTGCAAGGCCCGCGTTGCCTGCAAGGCCCTCCGCAACCGTCAGCCCGCGTTGCAGCGTCACCAACATCGGTCGTAAACCGTCGTTCAAGTTCTCGCGGCACTTTTCGATCACCGCTTCGCCCGGCGAGGTTGTGACGTGAATGGCTACGTCTCCGATCAGGAAATCGCCCGCGCGCAAACTGGGCGCATCCGCCGTCGAAAAGCTGTTGTGCTCGACGCTTCCTTTTCCGAGTGCGCAATCGAGCTTCGCACCGACCAAGTGCTGAAGCACTGCGCCCGAATAGTACATTCCAGGCGCTGTCTTCTGGCGGTCAACCGCTTGGGCGACCACGTCGCGCACGACCATGCGCAGGCTCCGCGCTGCGTCCAACTTGATCTTGAACGGCTTTCCCGCGAAGAACTCATGGACCCGTTCGATCCAGAACGTCTCTATCGCCTCAAGATCGACATCTCCGTTGCTGTTCAGCTTGTTCAGGAAGGCGACGTACTCGCGCATGTTCTTCAAACTGCCACGCGACGTGCGCCCCCCTTCGTCAGCCAGGACTCGTGTGATGCCGTGCCGCTTCAAAACCGCCTGGACAGCCCCCTTCCCAAGGCCGAGGACCTGGCCGCCGCCTTCCGTCAGGAGTCTATCGGGGTCCAAGGGGAGTCCCATCGTCTTCGCGTGCTGCGTGACCACCAAGGCCACGCAGAGCGGACCCTTTCCCCGGAAGCGTTTTTCGGCCGCAAATGAGGCTAGCTCCTGCCTATGCGCGTCCGCCATCTCACGCTGCTTCCTCCTGGGCGTTCTCCGTTCCTTCGGCAAGCAGCAGCTCGAGCAGATGCGCCGCCAAGAACCGGACCACCGGCACGACGACGCCGTCGCCGGCTAGGTGGTAGGCGTCATTGTAGTTCGCAGGCAGCTTGTAGGTCCCCGGCAGACCCATCAGCCGGGCTGCTTCGCGCGGCGCCAGCAGCCGGGTCCGAACCTTCTTCCCTTCGACGATCATGATGATCTGCCGGCTCGATCCGCCAACAGGCGTTCGCAGGCACCCCGACACGTCATCGAAGCGGATCTCCGCCCGCTGCACTCGGCTTCCGTTTTCATCCTTGCGAGTGCGTTTGTAAATGCCGCCGACCATCCGCTTCCCCATCCTCATAGCCTGCTCAACTTTCTTGCGATTGATCGGACTCATCAGGCTGAGGAGGCGGTCGGTCTCCGCCGCCGTGTGCCAGGACACTCCTTGCGGTTCATCTTCGATTATTTCCGCGAATCTCAACCTTCGCGCAGGGGGCGCGGGCAAGCTCCACCACACCCAAGCGTCCTTCGACTGATCGGAGAGTTTTTCGTAAGCGCTCACCAGATTCGCGGGATGCCACAGCGGACCGGCCTCGGGCAATACGAGATTTGGAGGGATGGTTCTCTCCTTGCGCACGGCCACGACGAACAACCGGGGCCGGGATTGCGGCACAAAGCGCACTGCGTCTATCACCATCGCGCCGAAACGGTACCCGCCGCCCACGAGCGCAGCGCCGATCGTCGCAAAGTCCTTTCCCCCATGAGAAGTGAGCGCGCCGCAGACGTTCTCAAGAACCACCATGGCGGGCGCGCGACCCTCTTCCACCAGGGCCTCTATAAGCCGCCAGAAGGGCCAGAATGTCCCCGAGCGCTCGCCTTTCAGCCCAGCGTAATCTCCCGCCAACGAAAGATCCTGGCAGGGAAAGGACGCCCAAGCCAAGTCAGCACGGTCCGGAAGGTCCGCCGTGGTCAGTTTGCCCACGTCCTCGATCTTCAGTCGCTCGCGGCCCCAGTTCGCCTCGTAGCTCGCGCCCTTCTTTGCGTCGATGTCGTTGGCGAATAGACACTCCCAGCCAACGCCGAGTCCGGCTCTCGCTAAGCCGCCGCCCGCGAAGAACTCGTAGAAGGTCGGCATTCTCTCTACTCCTGCCCTTTGAACAGTGGCCACTTCTGAGCGAGATACTGTTCCGCCGCCTCCCGCACAACCCATGCCAGGGAGACTTTCTTTTCCTTGGCGATGCCCTCGAGCACCTTGTAGACGTCGGGCGGGAAGCTGATCGACGCGCGCACGGCGGCGCTGCTCTGAACCTTCTCCCTCCGTCGCGCTCCTTCTTTGGTCTTCATGTCAGGACCTGACCGCTCTTGTTCTTCACCACATTACACCATATCGGTGAATCCGAGAAGGGGCTGTAGGCCTTTTTTCGTGACCGCAGCCCCGGGGCGGTCTGGCCTGATTGAATAGCGATCGCGACTCGGTCGCCACGATAGCACGCCCCTACTCTATCGCAACGTTGGGGAAATGCTCCATGGTCAGGCGCCAGCGACGCTCCCGCTTGTCCACTAAACACTGTACACTTGAGGGATGCGACCAGTGCAACGCAATGGAAAAGAGGCGGCCGCCATGGCTGCAGCCGGCGGCCATCGCAGCGTCCTCTACGCCCGCGTCTCCTCGAAGGACCAGGAGCGCGAAGGCTTCTCCATCCCCGCCCAACTCCAACTCCTGCGCGGCTACGCCGCCAGCCGCGGCCTGACCGTCCTGAAGGAGTTCGTCGACGTCGAGACCGCCAAGCAGGCCGGCCGGACCGGCTTCGGCGAGATGCTCGCGTTCCTTCGCAAGGACAAGACCTGCCGCATCCTGCTGGTCGAGAAGACCGACCGTCTCTACCGCAACCTTAAGGACTGGGTCACGCTCGACGAACTGGACCTCGAGATCCACCTCGTCAAGGAGAACATCGTCATCTCCCAGGAATCGCGGTCGTCGGAGAAGTTCATGCACGGCATCAAGGTCCTGATGGCCAAGAACTACATCGACAACCTGTCGGAGGAGACCAAGAAAGGGATGCTCGAAAAGGCGCGCCAGGGCATCTGGCCCTCCTACGCGCCGCTCGGCTACCTGAACGTGATGGGCGCGGACGGCAAGCGGACCATCGCGCCGAACCCCGAACTGGCGCCGGTCATCCAGCGCATGTTTGAACGGTACGCGACCGGCACGCACTCGTTGAAGGAGCTCGCCAAACTGGCCCGCCAAGACGGCCTGCAATATCCCAAGAGCAAGCTCCCGGTGCCGACCTCCACCGTCCACAAGATCCTGCGCAACCGCATCTACTCGGGCGATTTCGACTTCGACGGCAAGACCTACGCGGGCAAGTACGAGCCGATCGTCACGCGCGAGTTGTGGCAGGAGGTCCAGGACCGTCTCGATGGGCGCAGCCGCCAGAAGCCGCGCAGGGCCCGGCGCGAGTTCGCCTTCAGCAACCTCATCCGGTGCGGCCACTGCGGCTGCGCGATGGTCGGCGAGTTGAAGAAACAGCAGTACGTTTACTACCACTGCTCGCGGTACAAGGGCCGTTGCCCGGAACCGTACACGCGCGAGGAGGTGCTCGAAGAGCGGTTCTCGGAGCTGCTCCGGAGACTGACCTTCCCGAGGGACGTCCTGGAATGGATCGTCACCGCGCTGCGCGAGAGCCACCGCGATGAGAAAGCCTTCCACGACGAAGCCATCGGGCGGCTCCAGGCCGAGTACCGCCGCCTCCAGGACCGCATCGACGCCATGTACGTGGACAAGCTGGATGGCCGGATCGACAACGCGTTCTTCGACCGTAAGTCGGCCGAGTGGCGCGCCGAGCAGGACCGCATCCTGCGCGATATTGAAACGCACCAGTCCGCCAACCGGACCTACATCGAGGAGGGCGTCCAACTTCTGCGCCTGGCCGACCGCGCCCACGCCCTGTTCGAGAGGCAAGAACCGGCGGAAAAACGGCGCCTCCTGAATTTTCTACTTTCGAACTGCGTTTGGAAGGACGGCGTGTTGACCGCGGAATACCGCCAACCATTTGACATGTTGGCACTTGCGCGCGAGGCGACAGGCGATCAAGTTGGGGAGAGTGCAGCGAAAACGGCCAGTTTTGAGAACTGGCTCCCCGGCATGGATTCGAACCACGATTCACGGCTCCAAAGGCCGTTGTCCTACCATTAGACGACCGGGGAGTGCCGGGTCGACAACGATGCTAGTTGACAGTTTACCAGCCCCGGCGGCATGAGTGCCAGATGGAGAGACCGGTTGGCCGGGCTGGGCGTGCCACGCCACCCGGTTGGCCGCGGCGCGGCGTCCCGGGCACGGACGCGGCGCCGCCGGCGCGACCTTTACAATGGCGAATAATGGCGCGAATCGTGATTGACGCGACCAGCCTGCTCCTGCGCAGCGCCGGCGTGAAAACCTATATCTACCACTGGGTTAGGGCGTTGCGTTGCGCCGCCGTCCAGGATTCGATCCGGCTGTTTCCCTTCTACGGAGACATCGGCGCGCTCGACCACGAGGCTTCGTGCGCCGGAAAACTCCAGACCATCCTCGGCAAACTGGCCGTGCATTTTTCCAACACCTGGTGCAATCCCGTGCTTGAAGCCGTTGGCTGCGCGGCTGACGTGTTTCACGCATCCCAGCATCTGCGCAATCCGCCGTACCGCTTTACAAAGCTGACGGCCACCATTCACGACATGACCTGCTGGCTGATGCCCGAGGTCCACACTCCCGCCAACGTGAAAGCCACCTTGATGCACGGTGACAGGGTCCTTCGCCGCGCGGCGGCACTGATCGCCGTCTCCGAACAAAGCAAACAGGACGCTGTCGATGTGCTGGGGCTGCCGGCTGAACGGATCGAGGTGATCTATCCGGGCGTAGCGGAGCAGTACTTTCAAGCGGGGCCTCTCGAAGCGCAAGCCGCTGCCCGGAAGTACGGTCTGGAAAAGCCCTACATTCTCTTTGTGAGCACCATCGAACCGCGAAAGAACGTCGACAGGCTGCTGGATGCCTACCAGTCAGTTTGCCCGCAGGTTCGCGAGGAATACGAACTGGTGATCGCGGGCGCTTTGGGCTGGTGTTCGGAGGCGACGGCGAAGCGGCTGTGCGCCGAAACTCGGGGGATCCGCTACCTGGGCTATATTCCCGAAAGCGATTTGCCGGGGCTCACGGCGGGCGCGGCGATGTTCCTGTTCCCCTCCCTATACGAAGGCTTCGGATTGCCGCTCGCCCAGGCGATGGCTTGCGGCGTGCCTTCGATCACGTCGCGTAATTCTTCTCTCCGCGAAGTGGCCGGTGACGGCGCCTTCCTCGTCGAGCCCACCAACACAGAGGAGATCGCCTCGGCGATTGAGACGCTGGCGCTTTCGTCCTTGTTAGCGCAGGACCTTGGACGGCGGGGGCGCCTGCGCGCGTCTATCTTCCGGTGGGAACGCAACGCCCAGCAGTCTCTGGCTTTCTTTCACCGCGTGGCGGGGATCTGAACCGTACGTTGACTTCCCATCAACGCCCGTGGGCGGGAGCGCCCTCGTACTGGATGATCGTGTCCACGATGCCGATTTCTACGCGGCGGTTCTGCTGCCGCGCCTCCGGCGTGGTGCCTTTCACGCGGGGACTGCTTTTGCCGAAGCCCTTCGTGGTCATGATGTCTGCGGGCACGCCTGCTTTGATCAGATAGTCCGCGACGGCTTGGGCGCGGCGGAGCGAGAGTTGCTGGTTGTACTCGTCGGTCCCTATATCGTCGGTATGCCCGTAGACGAACAGCCGGTATCCGCTGGAGGCGAGCAGCACGCCGGCGATCCGGCTCAGCGTTTCGCGGTTCTCCGGACGCAGCGTCGCCTGGTCGAAATCGAACTTGAAAGAATCGTTCGCCATTTCGACCACCATGCCCAGGGGCGTCCTTCGCGTCGGCGCGATCCGGCTCAGCGCCTCCTGCATGCGGTCCAGTTCCTGCTCGCGGCGCCGCCGGAGTTCTTCCATCTGCCGTTGAGCCGCTTGCGCCCGCTGTTGAGCGGCTTGCGCCTCCGCCCGGGCTCTTTCGGCTTCGCTCTGGACGCGCTCGGCCTCCGATACGGCTTCGCTTCGCGCGGCCTCGGCTTCCTCGGCCCGCCGCCGCGCCTCCTGCGCGCGCTCGAGCGCAAGTTCGAGCTCGCGGGAATATTCGGTAAGCCGGCTGATCACGGCCTGCGAGCGCTCATCCGCGCGGCTGAGTCTTTCTTCCACGGTTTTCAAACGGTTTGCCGCCTGCCATAGCAGTGCGGAGAGAATGGCGATGGCGGCGATCGCCGCGGCCGCGCCCAGGAGTCTCCACCTGGACTTGCTTCGATCCCGCTGGTCTCCTGTTTCCATGTCCTATGCCATTCTCCGCCTTCGGGAGCCGATAGGGCAAGGCAGCAAAGGAGCGCGAAGCCTGCAGAGGCAGCCGGGGAAAGGACCAAAAAGCCTACACAGTGCAGATTTCAACTGCCTGGCGCAGCGATTCCAGCGGGTCGCGCCTCGGCGTGAACTCGTGCGAGAAGTATCCCGTGAAATTCAGATCGGCAATGGCCTTGGCGATGGCCCGGTAGTTCAGCTCCTGGGTCTCGTCGATTTCGTTCCGTCCCGGATTCCCTGCCGTGTGGAAGTGCCCGATCCACTGGATGTTTTCGCGGATGGTGCGGATGACGTCGCCCTCCATGATCTGCATATGGTAGATGTCATACAGCAGCTTCACCCGCGGCGAGTTCACCCGTTTGCAGACCTCGACGCCCCAGGCGGTGTGGTCGCACATGTAGTCCTTGTGGTTGACCTTGCTGTTGAGCAGCTCCAGGTTGATTGTGACGCCCTTCTCCTCGGCAAAGCCTTTGATGCGGTTCAGCGCGGCAACGCAGTTCTCCAGGCCCTCCTCGTCCGACATGCCGCGCCGGTTTCCGGAAAAGGTGATCACATTCGGCACGCCCGCCTCGGCCGCCCTGGCGATGTTCTCCCGCAGTTCGGCGATGATTTTGTCGTGAAACTCCTTGCGATTGAGCCCGTCCGCGATCGTTCCGCCTCCCGACACCATGGTGGGGATCAGGCCGTACTTCTTCAGCACGGGCCAGTCCTTTGGTTCCACGAGATCGATGCCCACGAGTCCGACTTTTGCCGCGTTGGCGCACAACTCCTCGATGGACCATTTGTTGAAGCACCAGCGGGCTACTCCCTGTTTTAGCCGGCCCTTGCTCGCCGGGGTTGGCTGGCTCTTGCCAAGCCCCGCCGCACCGGCCGCACCTATTCCAACTGCCGACAAGAAGGTTCGCCTTTGCATGGAAGATATACTAACAGGAGAGCAGGTGGAAGAAAATGGCGTTCGCGCTGTGGATTCAGGACGATCTGGCATGGGCGCAGGGTCTGCATGAATACCGCCCGATGGGTGTCGCCGTCATCGCCGTGACCGACCGTTTTCACCACCGCGACTTTCGTCCCGGCCGCACCGCCCCGCCCCGCCATGGCAAGCATTACGCCGGGCTGTTCGCCTCGCTTTCCGAGCTCAACCGCCGGCTGGCCCGGCTGCCGAAGCGCAAAAGCAGGACTCCGGCGTGGGTGTAGTCACAACAAAACGAAATAAATTCTTCTGACATCCTAACCACAACACTTACCAGCACTTAGTAAGCGGATTCGAGCTGTCTCCGGCGCTCGTCCCGGTCAAGTTTTCGGGAAGCGGTTTGTATAATCGGGAGCCACTTCTCCTTATGCCCGATAACTTCGATCAGCTCATACTCGATAACCAGCCTTTTCCGGAAACGGACATCGACTCGCTGCCGTTCGGCCCGTTTCAGGCTCCCGAAAACTCGCGTCTTGCCAGCTATCTCGAAATCTCCGGCGCGCTGGGAGCATTTCCCGGCGCCGAGCGGGTCCCGCTCGACGACTTGGTTCCGGCCGCCGGGCCGGACAGCCGTTTCACGATCCTGACAACGGAAACAACGATTGCCAGTGCGGCGCCGGGCACGGTTCCGCTCGTGGCCGGCCTCAAGGCCTCGTGGAGGACCGATACCAGCCGCACAGTGCGCTCGGCGGTGATTGCCGCGGTTCCGCGGCAGGCCGGCGCGCGCGACCAACTCGAACCCGTTTTTGCAAACCTTCCTGCGCCCGCGCTAATAGACGGGCCGGACTGCCTGCCGGCAAACGTCGCGCTGCTGTACTCGGTCGATGGATCCCTCCAGGCCGCGGCAGACACGCGGCTGGGCTTCATTTTCAACTGGCTGCGCGAAATCGCGGCGGGCGCCCTTGCGGCCGATCTCGGTTTGGCGCTCGATGCCGGAGTGGAAGCAGCACTCGACGTATCGCTGGCCGGCTCCTTCCTGGCGGCGATCAACCGCGACCGCGAGGGCCGGCTCCGCCTGCGCATCTTCCGGCGCCGGGACTCGGCGCTGGATTTCGCGCTGAACGTCGCCGTAACCGCGACGCCGCGGGGGGTGCTTCCAGACCGGCCCGAGCAGCTCGCCCTTGCCATTCTCGGGGTCCACGAAGGCCAATGGCTGGACGCGCTGGCGCGTTTGGCGAAGGCCGATCCGGAAAAACTGCGCGCACGATTCGGCGAAGCCGTAGACCGCTTCCTGGACCTGTGGCGCAACCTGGAGCCGCGGGCCGCCGCCGCGATCTGGCGTGCGGCGGAAAAGAGCGACGACCTGGCCGCGGTCCGGCGCTGGGTTCACCGTATCGCCACCGAACTGCGCACCCCGGAGGATTTCAAGGCCGTGCTGGGTGAAGTCCTCGAAGCGTCGCCGGGGTTCGCCGCCTCGCCCGCGGGCATCTGGCTGGAGGCAGCCGCTGGCGGCCTGCTTGCGGCGGTTGTTGACCAGAACCGCTTCCAGCAGTTAGTGCGCGCCGCCGGGGCGGCCGATGCCTTGCTGAGCGACGAGACGCTCGCCGGCGTTCTCACCGCGCTGAAGCACTACGCCGCGGAGCAGCTTGGTCTTGGCCGCATCGAGCGCGCCCTGGACAGCCTGGCCTCATGCGAATCCCTGGACGCTTGGGTGCTGGAGCGGCTGACCGCTATTTTCGGCAACCTGGAATCGGAGGAAGGCCTCGGCCGGGCGGCGCGCAATCTGAAAGCGGTCATCGAGCTTGCGCGCAAGATCTACAGCCGCGCGCTCGAGGCCCTCGAAGCGAAGTACGCGGCCGAGATTGGCTATCACTACGAGCAGAGCGGCGCCGGCGACGCACTGCTGGATTGCTCGTTCAGCTTCACCCCGGAAGGGCTGGCGGCCTACCGGGCGGCGTTCGCCGGTGACTTTTCGTTCCTGAGTAAGCCGCCGGAGGAGCATGTCCGGCTGCACCGCGCGGTCTTGAGCCATACCTTCAACCGGAACACTCACCTGGAACTGCATCTCCCCTTTCTGGACCGCAAGCAGTGGGAAGAGCGCTGGGAGGCCCTCGCCCGCGTCGAGGTCCAAACTGGCGAGGACGGCCGCCTGTTCGCCTATACGGTCGATGCCTCCGACTCGATTGAGAAGAAGAGCAGCTACCAGGGCACGCTTGCGCTCGTTGGTGCGTTGCTGACCGGCAGGGAACCCGATTTCACCCTGACCTATACCGGCCGGCGGGCGGGCGTGCGGGTCCAGGAGCTGGCGCCGCTGCTGAACGCCTACGGATTCCCCGAGAACGCGGTGGAAGAGGGCGCCGACGTTTCGCTGACGCTTTCCGTGCCCGGCAGTTTCGTCGCCGCATGGCTCCATGCGCCGGACGAGAGTTCCTCGGAATACTTTCCGACTTTCTCAGCGGTGTCCGTCGCCGTTCAGCGGGCGCTGCGGCAGTGGTTGCCGTATCTCTACTTCAGCGACATCGACCGGTACGGCGATCTGGAAGCCGCCTTCCCGCTCATCGTTTACAAGTGCATGCGCCCGTACCCTGGGCGCGGGCGCGGCGAGTTCACCTACGACGTTATGGAGCCCCAAACGATGCCGCTGGCGCTCCGGAGCGCGGCGCGCGCGCTACCCGCCGAAACGAGGCGAATCCACGCGCTGCTGACCGCGGCGGGAAAGCCGAAAATCGCGAAATTCTACGCGCCGGACGAAACGAGGCAGATCATCGCCGCCGTGCAGCGCAAACCGCACCTTCTGAACGGGCTGCTCTCGGCCGACGCGTTTTTCGTGGACAACCTGCAGCGGCTTGCCAAAGAGGGCCGGGCGCTCCGGGAAGCGCTGCCCGCGAACCCGAAGCGCGCGGTGAAAAAACTCGCGAAATTCGCGGCCGAATTCGTAGCCACTTTTCACCGCCGCCTGCGCCGGCTCTACGGCGGGCAGAACTTTACGCAGTTCGGCTCCCTGCTGCTGGTCGAGGCGACACGCGCCCTCCACGGCGCGCTGAACGGGGAAGGTACGGTAGCCGGAGTGCTGCGCGTCTCCAAGGGAGAAAAAGGAGCGGCCGGGGCATACGACCGCATCGTCGTGAATTCCGCATTCCGACCGTGAGCCGCCAGATCGGGCTGGCTCAAGTTTTTCGGCTTTTCCGCCGATGTTAAGATCGTGCGGACCGCCAAAATCCTACCGGTGCTGGCAATCCTGACCGCGGCGCCTGCGCTGCGGTCACAGGACACACGCGCGGTGATGGAGGAGTCGCTGGCGAAACAACGGGAATCCATCGCCAGGCAGATGGCAGCCATACGGGCTCAAATCGGGGCGAGCGCTACGGAGGAGCAGCCCGCAGACTCCTTCTTCACCGTCCCCTGGGTTTTTCCCACCACAGTTTTTGCAACCATAGCGCAGTGCAATCCGCTGCCTCCGGGGCAAATCGGGCCTTTGGTTGCGGAAGTGTCCAGGAGGGAAAACCTGCCGCCGGAACTGCTCCGCGCCGTTATCGAGAAGGAATCGGGCTTCCGGCCTTGCGCCGTATCACGAAAAGGCGCGCAGGGTCTGATGCAGTTGATGCCCGAGACCGCCGCCCTGCTGGGAGTCGAGGATGTTTTCGATCCGCTCCAGAACGTGCAGGCGGGCGCCCGGTTTCTCAAGCAACTGCTGAAGCGGTATGAGGGCAACGTGCCGCTCGCGCTTGCCGCGTACAACGCGGGACCCGGGCGTGTGGAAGCGGCGGGCGGCGTGCCGTTCATCCGGGAGACCCGGGAGTACGTCAAGGCGATACTCGGCAGCCTGCGGCCGCGACAGAGTGAAAACTGACTCGCGCTAGCTGGCGGAGACCTGCTTCGCGCTGGGGATTTGCACCGGTTTGAGGTCGCCCATGAGGAGATGCAACAGGGCGAGCCCCGTCAGGTGGAAGCATCCCATCAAGAGAATCATCGGCGTGTAGCCGAAGTATTTCACCACCACCCCCGCTACGATGGCCGAGAAAATCGTGTTGCCGATCGCTCCCACGGCGCCGCCGAAGCCGACCACGGAAGCCACGGCGCCTTTCGGGAACACATCCGAGACAGTCGTGAACAGGTTGGCCGACCAGCCCTGGTGGGCCGCCGTGGCGAGGCTGACCAGCGCGACGGTGAGAACGATGTTGGGCGCGAACGCGGACATGGCGGCGATGGGCATGCAGCATGCGCACACGGCCAAGGCGGTCTTGCGCGCGCGTCCGGGAGCCCAGCCCCTGCGCATCAGGAAGCCGGAAAGCCAGCCGCCCGCCACGCTGCCGAAATCGGCCATGAGATAGATCACGGGGAGGGTCCAGGCGACTTCCTTCAGGCTGAGGCCCCGGGTGCGCTCCAGGAAGCTGGGAAGCCAGGTGAGATAGAACCACCAGACCGGGTCGCTGAAAAACTTCGCAATGGCAAAGCCCCAAGTCTGCTTCATGCGGATGGCGGCGCCCCATCCGATTTTCGGCGCGTCCGCTTCCTCGGCGGACGTATCGGAACGGATGTAGTTCAGCTCCGCGGCATTGGCCCGTTTGCTCTTTTCGGGGGAGTTATACGTGGAGAACCAGAGAGCGACGAGCAGGAACTGAAACAGCGCCGGCAACAGGAAACACATGCGCCAGCCCATGTGGAGGTACATGTAGGCCAGAATGGGCGGGCCGATCATGACGGCGATATTGGTGCCGGCATTGAAGATGCCGGTCGCGAACGCCCGGTCCTTCTTGGGAAACCACTCGGCTACGGCCTTGATCGCTGCAGGGAAGTTCCCCGATTCACCGAAACCTAGCAGCGCCCGCCAAAAGCCCATCTGAAATGCGCTGTTGGCCAGTGCGTGGCCGGCCGCCGCGATCGACCAGCAGGCGATCGATACGCCGTAGCCGATACGCACGCCAACCCGGTCCACAAACTTTCCAACCACCAGGAAGCCCACGCCATAAGCGATTTGAAACGCGGCGAAGATGTAGCCGTAATCGACATCGTCGTAGTGCAGGCTTTCGCGTATCCGCAAATCCAGCGTGGAAAGGACAATCCGGTCGAGGTAGTTGAACGTGGTCCCGAGAAGGAGGAGGGTCAGCACCCACCACCGGACCCGAGTCATGGAAGATTGCACCCCGCCATTATACGTTTGCCCTGCCGCCACGGACTACTTCTTGTACTTCTCCGAGCAGGCTGGGGAGCAGAAGTGCAGCACGCGCCCGTCGATAGTCTTCTTGACGGAGGTGGCGGTCGAGACGTAGGTGCCGCAAACGGGGTCGCGCTTCAGTTCACCGCTGGTGCGCGGTCCCCCACCGCCCGGCGGGGAATTGGGATCGGGCTCGAAGAGCGCGGCCGCGGCTTTGCCGATGACTCCGATGACCGACCGCAGGAGGGTAATGACGATAATCGCGAGAAGGATGTATAGGACAGCTCTGACCATGACGTGGGGCGTCCTGCAGGCGGACGCCCCATCCCTTCAGATTACTTCTTTTTGGACTTCTTGGCCGGGGCTGCGGCGGGCGCGTTCGGATTCGTGTAGGTCGTCTGGATTGTCGAATCGATGGTTTGGAGCATCGCCTGGGCGGCCGCCGCATTCTGCCCATTCGGAGCGAGTTTCAGATAGGTCTCGAAATGTTCCCTGGTGCCCGGCGGCGGAACGATCTTGCCGTCGGCGGTGGTTTCCGCCTTCGCCATCAGAGTCAAGCCGTACTGATAGTGCGCCTCGGCGTAGTTCGGATCGGCTTCAATGGCTTTCTTGAAGGCTTGGGAGGCTTCTTCGTTCTGGCCGGAGTTCACGAGCAAAGCGCCGAGATTGTAGTAATACTTTCCGGCGTTTGGCGGGTCGATCTCGGCGGCCTTCTGCAACTCAGCCTGGGCCTCCGGGAACTTGTTGGCGCGAGCCAGGGCCAGCGCGTAGTTGTTGTGGTAGCCGGCGTCGTTTGGATTCAGGGAAATTGCCTTGCCCCAGGCCTCCAGGCCCTGGTTCATGGTCGTTTCGCGGTCCGCACCCGTCTTGCTCTGTGCCAGTCCGATATAGGCATCTCCGAGGTGAGCCCAGACCACGTGTTGGTTGGGATCGATCTCGCTGGCCTTCACAAAGGATGCTACGGCCGTCTCGTACTGCTTTGCTTCGAGGGCCTGCATGGCGGCGTTGAAGGCATCATTCAGCGCCCTGTTCCTTTCCAGCGCCTTCTGGCGCTCCTTGGTGGCTTTTTCGAGGGCCGCGCGCTGCTCGGGGCTCAACTCGCGCGCCTGCTCCTCGGTAAGCTGTCCCGCTTCAGCGGCGCGAGCCAGAGCTTCCTGCCTCTTTTTGAGTTCCTGAAGGTTGAAGTTGACGACTCTCGGCTCCCCGAGGGTGGTTCGGATGTTTTGCACCTTGTCCACTTCCTTCCCGTTTACCTCGAGGGTGACGTCGTAAACTCCGATCTGTAGACCGCCGTAATAATACTCGCCCTTCTTGTTGGTCTTGACCCGGTAGTTGCCCCGGATGTCCTTACGCTCGATCTTGATTAAGGCGTCTCTCAACGGCTGGCCGTCCTCGCCCTTTACCTCGCCGCTAATAGCGGTGATCTGGGCAAAGGAAAGCCCTGCAAACAGTGTGAGCCCGCCGATTCCCCAAACCACTCGTTTCATTAACATTGCAGACCTCCACATCCTAATCGCGCTCCGTCACTTTTGAGCATACTACAAAGGCCTGAGTACGAGCCATAGGATTTCGGAAGCGAAGCCCGCCGGCGGGTTTGGGGCACGTGTACCGCACCGGCGGGCGCGCACATCTAAACCATTGAGCGGTGGTCTAGAATGAAGAGACCGGTTCATATTCAAGCGCGAATGGGCAGACTGCTGTTGTGGCTGTTGAGCGTGGGGATTGGTGTGGCCGCCGGAGCGCCCGGTCCACTGGAAAAGGCACGTGCACTCTACAACCGTGCCGAGTACGAAGCGGCGCTGGAGATCCTGGAGCAGATCCCCAGGAAAGGAGCCAGGGAGTACCTGCTGATGGGCCAGTGCCACTACATGCAGGGCGACGCGAAAAAAGCTTCGGAAACCTTTCAGAAGGCAGTGGATAGGGATCCGGGCAACGCCGAGAACTGGCTGTGGCTGGGCCGGGCGTACGGCCGGCGGGCCGAGACGTCCAGCTTTGTCACCGCCCCGTCTTATGCGACTAAAGCGCGCCGCTACTTCGAGAAAGCCGTGGAATTGGACCCCAACAACCCTGAGGCGCTAAGCGACCTGTTCGAGTATTACCTGGAGGCCCCGGGGGTGCTCGGCGGCGGGCTGGATAAGGCGGCCAAACTGGCAGAGCGCATCGGGAGAAACGATCCGGCGGAGTACCACTGGGCCCAATCGCGGCTTGCAGAAAAACGAAAGGAGTACCATAGGGCCGAAGAGCAACTGCGCCGGGCGGTGGAACTGGCGCCGCGGCAGGTCGGGAGGCTGATCGACCTGGCCAAGTTCCTTGCGCAGACCGGCCGCTACGAGGAGAGCGACGAGCTTTTCCGGAAGGCGCGGCAACTGGCCCCAGACGCCCCAAAGGTCCTGTTCGCCCAGGCGAGCGCGTTGATCCGCGCGAAGCGCAACCTGGAAGTGGCGCGGGAACTTCTGAAGCGATACCTGGCGTCCCCGCTCACTCCAGACGATCCACCGCGCTGGGAGGCCGAGCGGCTGCTGAAATCGGCGTCCTGAACCATGTTCGTCCATGAAGCCCTCCGTTTCAGCCTGAATGCGCTGAAAGTCAACAAAGTACGCTCCTTTCTCACCGCCCTGGGGCTGGTGATCGGCAACGCTTCGGTCATCTGGGTGGTGACGATCTCGCTGACCAGCCGGGACTACATTCTGGAACAGATCCAGGGGATCGGCTCGAACATCATTTACGCGCAGTACGCGATCGGCAATCAAACGACTTCGAGCCAGGTGGCCGCCGACTACGTGAAGATGGCCGACGTGGAGGCGGTCCGGCGGCAGCTTGGCGACCAGATCATCGCCGCCACCGGCATCATGCAGACGTTCACCGGGATCGTGGTGAACGGGCGCGAGCAGGAAATCCAGGTCAACGGATCGGATGAACACTACCGCAAGGTGCGCAATCTTGTGCTTCTATCGGGAAGGTTTTTGGATTCCAGCGACGTGGCGTTGCGGCAGAAAGTAGCGCTGCTCACCGAAAAGCTGGCAAACAGGCTGTTCGGGGGGCAGGACGCGGCGGTGGGGCAGGTCATCAAGATCCACGGACTGCAATTCACGGTCATAGGCACCTTTAAGGAGAAGGTCTCAAGTTTTGGTCTTTCCGAGCTGGCGGGAGAGAGCATCCTGATCCCGATCACCGTGATGAGTTACTTCGTTCCGGTGGAGCGGATTGACCCGATGTACGTGCAGGCGCGGAGCACGGCCGAGGTTCCGGCGGTAACCGAAGCGGTGCGGCAGATCCTGGAAAGCCGGCACCGGCCGGGCGCGAAATACCTGGTGGAGAATCTGACGGCGATTCTGGACGCGGCGAACAAAATCGCGCTGGTGCTTACGGCGGTGCTGGTGATGGTGTCCGCGATCGCGCTGGTGATCTCGGGCATCGGGATCATGAACATCATGCTGGTGACGGTGACCGAGCGGACTCGCGAGATTGGAGTGCGAATGGCGGTGGGCGCGGCGCGGCGGGACATTCTGCAACAGTTTCTGATGGAGGCGGTCGTGATCAGCGTGGCGGGAGGGCTGGCCGGGATCCTGATTGGGGTGGCACTGCCGCTGAGCGTGCGCTTTCTGATGCCGGAGGTTGAGATCCCGATTTCGAAATTGTCGATCGCGATCGCTTTTGTGGTTTCGTGCACGGTGGGGCTGGTGTTCGGGATGCTGCCCGCCAGCCGCGCAGCGCGGCTGAACCCGACCGAAGCGCTGCGCTACGAGTAGTAGCCCGGCGCCCCCGCTCAGCGCGGCGGCATCACCCAGCGAGCTTTATAAAGCCGTTCCCCCTTCAGCTCCAGAGTCCCGTCGGGATCCAGAAAACGCAGTGTTGCGGTCCACCAAAATCCCTCATCTGCCTTTGTCCACACGGTCTGTTTGGTTACCGGGTGGATCGTGATGCACTTTACATTGACGTCGTCCGCGAGCCGGGGGTGCGGCAAGAAGACGCGCTTCGTGCGGTCGAAGAGCCAACTGTGGCGCTCGGTGGTGACCGACAACAGATCGGTTCCGGGCACGGGCGAGAGGTCGTGGCCCCCGCGGTCAGGCAGCGTATATTCGGCGGTCATGACCAGTTCCGGCTTCTCGGTATCCCATTTCGCGAGGGTATAAGTGCGGAGCTGGCTTCCTCCCAGCACCCACAGCACCTGGCGCTTCTCGTCCCACACGACGCCGTGCCCGCTGCGCAGCTCAGTGTGGAATAGCGGCTCTCCGGATTTTCTCGAATCGAAAAGGACGAGGCTGTTGTTGAGCGGGCCTCTGCCGGTTGAGGACGCCACAGCAATCCGCCCGCCCGGCAGCATCTCCGCCGAATGCGCGCCGCTGGCGATCCCATAGAACAAGACCTTCCCCGAGGCCCGCTCCACGAGGGCCACGCCATCCGAGGAAGCGGTGATCAGGATGCGCCCGCCGTCGACCGGCTTGCACTCGTCCGTCGTCTTGAACTTATCGCGCATGGATTCCGGCAATTCCGGACGGTCCGCCGCCTTCCAACTCCACACTTTGACGGGCGGCTGGGCAGCCATGTCGAGGATGAACACTTCGTCCCACCCGCAAACGATCAACTCGCGAGAAGGCGCAGCCGGGGGGCCAGCGAGCAGGAGTACACCGGCAACGATTACGCAGCATGCCAACAGCCAACGGAAAATCTTCATGGTTGTCCTCTTCTGGCGTCACGGAAGCTGCGCAGCTTCGCACAGGACTTCCCAATAGCGCCTGGCGGCTTGCGCAGGCGCGTGATTCGCCGCGATGAAGGCGGCGGCGCGGCTGCCGATTTCGCGAGCCAGCCTCCGGTTCAGCGCCAAAAACATCATATATTGCATCAGCATTTCTTCTTCGGCAATGCCGCGGTGGACCTTTATGCATGCGGTTTCCGGAAACCGGGCCGTCTCCTCGCCCGCGGTGACGAGCACCGGTTTGCCGACGCCCATCAGCCTGATGCCGATGCCCGAGGTCTCGCCCGCCGCCGGCGCGCGCAAATTGATGCAGGCATCCACGGCGGCCGCGGCCGTCCAGAACTCGCGCTCCGGCAGGTGGTTTTTCCGCACTACGCCCGGGGCTTCGAAGAGGCCTGCCGCGGCGCGCGCGAGGTCGGGCGAGGCAAAATCGCCGGCGATCAGGAGCGCGGCGTCCACGCCGGTTTCCCGGAGCCGGGCGAAGGTCCGCATCACGGGCAGCAACCGCTTAGATTCGCGCAGGTGGCCGAACACACCGAAGAGAAACGTCCCGGGGGCGATTCCGTGCCGTGTGCGCCAGCGCATCGCCTCACACTCCGGGACGGGCTCGGGAGCGCGGAACAAGTGCGGGATCTCGACGACGCGTGCGGCCGGCGCGTGCGCCGTTACGATCCGCGCTGCCCCGGGGTTGTGCACCACCACCGCGCGGGACACCTCCGCCACGCGCCGCACCATTGCGTACCGGAAGTAACGCTCATCGTGAGCCGACCGCTTCCGCTCTTCCCACAGCTCGCAGGCCAACTCGCGGCTCCATGCGCCGTAGTTCCAGACGAATTCCTCGATATACGCTTCGCGAGAGAGCGTGCCCAGAAAGAAATGGTGCAGCACCGCGTCGTGCAGCACGATTACCCCGGGTTTCGAAAGCGCCAGCCGGTAAACGTCCGCGTGCAGTTGGTTGTTGCCGAGGTGGTAAAGGCAGACGTCGCCTCCGGGCTCGTTCACCTTGAGTTTCGAGAACGGGCGCAGCGCTTCGAGGAGCGCTGCTGCGTAATCGGCCACGCCGGTCGGCGAGGGCGGCAGAGGGGAGTGAAACCCTACGGTCACGCGCGTGTTCGGGAACCAAACAGCGCCGTGCCCACCCGGACATGCGTGGCGCCTTCCTCGATGGCTACCTCGAGGTCATGCGACATCCCCATTGAGAGCTTCGGCAGATTAAAACGTTCGGCGAGTTCCCGCAGGCGCCGGAAATAGGGCCGCGACTGCTCCGGGTCCTCCGACCATGGCGGCATGGTCATGAGTCCGGTGAGCCGCAGATTCGGGCATTCCCGTATCGCGTCGATGAGAGCGGGCAAGTCCTCGGGGGCGGCGCCGCTTTTGCTCTCTTCAGCCGAGAGCTTCACTTCGATCATGATTTCGAGTTCGCGCCCGGCCGCCGCGTCGAGCCGGCGGGCGAGTTTGGCGGAATCCACCGTCTCGATGGCGTCGAACAACTGCACCGCACGCCGGGCCTTGTTGGACTGCAAGTGCCCGATGAAATGAAAACGCGCCTCGGTGAGATCCTCGAGCTCGGGCCGCTTTTGTTCAAATTCCTGGACGTAGTTCTCGCCAAACACGCGCAGACCGGCGTCGTAGGCTTCCCGGATGAGTGAAGGGGGGAATGTCTTGGTGACGGCGATGAGAGTGATTTCGGAGCGGTCGCGGCCGGCCCGGCGGGCTGCCGCCTCGATTCTCCGTTCGACTTCCGCAATCCTTTCCCGCAACAGATCTATCCTAGCAACGGCTGGCGGACGGGCATCGTGGGCAGTACTCATTCGCCGCGTGCGACCTCGAAACGGCTGAGACTAGCCGCGTATTGGGAAACGCCCTGAAACAGGCACTCGGCCACCTTCTGCCGGTAAGCGGGTTTCATGAGCTGAGCTTCGTCGCTGGGGTTGCTCAGAAAAGCGATCTCGGTGAGCACCGACGGCATCTCTGCTCCGATGAGGACGATGAATGGCGCCTGCTTGACCCCACGGTCCTTCGCTTTGCCTTTCCAGAGGCCGTTTTGCAAAGACCTTTGAATGGCCGTCGCGAATTCCCGCGATTCCTGGATCTTTTCCTTCAGAGCAATCTTCTTGATCAGGCTCTGCAACTCGTAGATCGACTTCTGCGACGTGGCGTTCTCGCGGGCGGCCACTTCGAGAGCGTCAGCCGAGGTAGTGAAGTTCAGGTAGAAGGTTTCCGCGCCCGAAATGCGGGGCGAACGGGAGGCATTGGCATGGATGGAAAGGAACAAATCGGCGCGGTGCTCGTTGGCGATTTTGGTGCGGTCCTCAAGCGAAACGAAGGTATCGTCCGTCCGGGTGTAGATGACTTCGCTGCCCAGGCGTTTTTCGATGAGTTCCCCGAGGCGTTTGGCGATGTCGAGAACAAGGGTTTTCTCCTCGAGCCCTCCGGGGCCGATGGTGCCGGTGTCGTGACCGCCGTGGCCCGGATCGAGGACGACGCGATCGAGTTTCAGGCCAAGGGCGCGGATCAGGGAGCGGCGTCCTGTGCTGTCTGCTTTGGCGGCGACCGCCCTTTCCGGCGGCGCCTTGCGTTCGGCAGCGGGCGGCGACTGCTTCTTGGCCGCGGCGGCGGGCGGTGCAGGAGGTGGGGGCGCGGGCGCGCCGGAGGAGGGAAGAGGCTTGGATTCCTGGACGCTTGCGGCGGCTGCCAGCGGCGGGGGCTCGGCCAGCGTCTTGGGCTCCGCGCTGGGGGCAGGCGGAGGGCTCAGCGGCCGTTCCGGCGCGGGGACGGGTTTCGCCGGGTCCTCCATCGAGCGGCTGCCAGTGACGCTGCGGACGGGCGGGCCGGTTCGCAGCGCGCCGGGCATCCGCAATTCAACGATGATGCGGTTGGGGTTCCTTAACTGAGAGAGAGAGTACTCGACGGGGGCGGCCAGATCGAGCACAACCCGCGTGACCCTGGGCTGCGTGAGCGCGATGCGAATCTGTTTCAACAGAGGATCGCCGACCGGGATTGTCTCGACGCCCCGCTGGCCCCGCTGGGGGAGCGCGTCGAGGTCGATGAACAGGCGGTCCGGATCCGGTATCCGTTCGCAGCGGTAATCCACCTCGCCGCTGGTCTCGATCGCGACCCGTGTGACGTCCCCTACCGACCAGAAGCGAACCGCGGTGATCCTGCTCATCTGGGCCAGTAGCGGCGCCGAGAGCAGCAGCGCTACAGGTACAGCGGAGCAGAGTCTTCTCATGACGCCGGACGTGTACGGATGTGAAGCCTGCCTTGTGAATCTATGTAATATTCGAGCGGCGGATATGGAGGCTCCTGGGCGTTCGCTGAACGGCCTTTCGCCTCGGCCGCACGCCTCGCCTCTTCATACATTCTTCCAACTCGCTCGACGTATTGCCTGGTTTCGCGATAGGGCGGCACACCGCCGTGTTTGATTACCGCGCCCTCACCGGCGTTGTAGGCCGCCAGGGCCAGCCGGGGGTCCTCATCGCCGAAAACAGTGAGCAGGTACTTGAGATAACGCACGCCGCCATCGATGTTCTGGAGAGCGTCGAAACTATCCTTGACGTTCAGCCGGCGGGCGGTCGCCGGCATGAGTTGCATCAATCCGCGGGCGCCCTTCGGAGAAACCGCAAGCGGGTTGTAATTGCTCTCGACCGCGATCACGGAGCGGACCAGCAGCGGGTCAACCTGGTAACGTTCCGCGGCCTCGTCAACGTAATCGGACACGGCCTCGCGGACCACCTCGGAAACCGACGCGCCGCTTGCAGCGCCGGGCGCCACCGTCACCGTACGGACCAGCCGTCCGGTCTTGGGGTTCGGGCGAACCACGGAGTTCAGTTTGGCCGCGCGCTCGGCCGGCTGTGCGGACAGAAGAACCGCCGCAAAGCCTGTACACACGAGCTGGAAACAAATCCGCATGCCTTTGTTTACAACATTCTACTCCCAAAAACGGGCGTCTGAGTGATAAAAAACGCAACCAAGCGTTCGGCGCCATCGCCGCGGGCCTGGCGAAGGCATCACGGGCCTGATCCTCTGTATCGCCAATGTTATCATTTTTCCATGGAGCAAGACGGCCGGCAGGCAGGCCGGGCCGGGTTCGTCCTCGTGGGCGGAAAAAGCTCGAGGATGGGGCGCGACAAGGCGCTGCTGCCGTACGGCGGCGCCAGCCTGGCGGAACATATCGCGGCGCGGGTGAAAACCGCAGCCGGTTCCGCGACTCTGGTGGGGAATCCGGGACTTTTCGGCGACTTGCGGTATCCGGAGATTCCCGACGTGCGTCCCAACTGCGGCCCGCTGGGCGGCATCGAGGCCGCGCTGCGACACTCGCCGGCGCGCTGGAACCTGATTGTGGCCTGCGACATGCCTTCCCTCACGGTGGAGTTCCTCACCCGGCTTCTCGAGGAAGCGGAAGCCCGGGGCAGCCGGTGCCTGGTTCCGGTTTCCCCAGGAGGAAGACCCGAGCCGCTGTGCGCCGTGTGGGACCGCGGCTGCCTCGATACGGTGTCCCGGCTCCTGGACAGCGGGGTGAGAAAGATGACCGAGGCGCTCGACGCTGTCGGCGCGGTGTACGAGCCCCAGGTCGAACCCGCCTGGTTCGAGAACCTGAACACACCGGATGAATTGGCGCGTCACCGCCCGGCTTCCCCAAACCTGGTGAGAGGGAAGAGCCGATGAGTGAGTCCTATCCGCACTACATCGAATTCCGCCACGTTCATAAGACGTTCGATACCCCCGTTTTGGTCGATGTCAGTTTTCAAGTAAACGCGGGCGAGACGGTGGCCATTATCGGGCGCAGCGGCGTGGGCAAATCGGTCACCCTGGCCCACATCATGGGGTTTCTCAAGCCGGACAGCGGGCGGGTCATTGTGGCGCACGAGGACATTACGGATTATCCGGAGCCCGAATTAAGGCGTATACGGCGCAAGGTGACGATGGTGTTCCAGTCCGGTGCGCTGTTCGATTCGCTGACGATCGCCGAAAACATCCTGTTTTCGCTGGAGCTCCGGGAGGACTACGACGAGGAGAACAAGCTGGAGGTGGTGAACGGCTTGCTGCGGATGGTGGACCTCGAGGAATACGCGGACGCCTATCCCTCAGACATCTCCACGGGTTACAAGCGCGCGGTGGCGATCGCGCGCGCGCTGGCCGCGCAGCCGGAGTGCGTCCTCTACGACGAGCCAACGACTATGGTGGACCCCATCATGTCGGACCACATCGCAAGTCTGATGCTGCGGTTGAAGCACCATTTGCATCTCACGTCGATCGTTGTGACGCACGATCTTGACCTTATGCGGCGCGTCGCAGACCGCGTCGTGTTCCTCCACGAAGGCCGGGCCATCTTTTCCGGTCCGGTGGCGGAACTGGAGAACGCCGACGATCCCAATATTCAGGAATTTCTGGCGCTTGACCGGGTCTAGCTAGCTCCCGAAAACGCGGCGTTTCCAGCCGCTTAGAGTGTGTCCGATCCGCTCGAAGAAGCCCGGGCCGGTTTGCGGGGATTCGGTCTCCAACGCCGGCTGCGGCTCCGGTTGCAGAGCCGGGGCCGCGGGGTCGTATTTCTGAGTGTCTATGAGCACAACGCGGTAGGTCTGAAAAGCATAGGTTTTGCGCCAGCGGACGCCGGACTCGTCCTCCAGGATCAGAGAAAACTTCGGGGCCTCTTCCGGGCCGGACGGCACGGCTTTCCCCGGCTGCACCTCGACGGGAAAGTATCCCTTGAGGTTTCTGGCGATATAGGCGGTCTCGTAGCGGCGCCGGCGCGTGTTCCAGATGAAGTAGCGGAAGCTGTCGAACTGGTAGGGCTGGCGGACTTTCGAAAGCGTGGTCCAAAGCCAGTGATGCCGGACCTGGTCGCCGTTTGGGACATCGGCCATCGCGAAGTACGAGGTAATCCGGTGCCCTTCGGAGTACTGAGCCACTTCATCCGGGATGTTCATGCGCAGCATATTGGTGAGCGCCCAGCCGGCGCGGCCGTTGGAAAGGCGCACCAGGGTCCAGTCGTCGACGGGAACGGGCTTGGCCGGCTCGGGAGGGGGAGGCGGAGGTTCCCTCTCCACTGTGGTTTTCGACAGCTCCAGCCAGTCTTGGGGCGGTTTGGGAGCCGGCGGCATAGGCGGCGGAGGCACGCGCGGTTTGGCTGCCGGCTTGCGAGGCCTCGGCTGCGGTGGGGGCGGCTTTGGGAAGAGGTCCGGGGGTTTATAGGGAACCCGCGGGGCGAGCGCGACATCCACAACGTCGACCAATTCCCCGGCTGTGATCTGGTGGATGCTGGGCGCCGAGCGATGGGGCTCGGTATGGACGTTCAACGGCTCGTAAACGGTCGCAGCGCCGTGGGACGGCAGTTTGCGCGCCCGTTCCGCGAGCCGGTCAAGCTCTTCCATCTGGGCGGGGGTCATGAGCTGCCGCATGTCCGTCCAGCCCTGCTTGCCGTCGGCGGTCCGCACCAGAACGAAGACCCGCCGCCGGCGGATAATCCCCACCCTGTCGCCATGCTTGACGGTGGCCGTCACGGCGGACCGGGGATCGATTTCCTGGCGCAGGTTGAGAGTCGCCGGACCCACGAAAGCCACGGCAAGCTCCCGAGGTTCCTCGGGACCGGAAGCACAACCCACCAGCCCGATCAGAAAGAGCGCCAGAACCGCAGCAGAGGACGTTGCAGAGAATGAGGCCGACACTGCTTCATTTCCCAGTTTAGCGCGGCGATTCGGGCAGCCAAACCCAGGTCCCCGAGGCGGCCTGCAGCCGGCGCCGCCGGTGCGGTAGTCGTTCCCCGGTAGCCCGATGGCGCCAGTGACGCCATAATCATTCCCTCTAGCCCGCCGCCGATGGCGCCGTAATCATTCCTCTGTGGTCCGGTGCCGCGCGTAGTGCCATAATCATTCCGATGACAAGAACAATCGCTGTGGCATTGCTGGGCTTATTCGCGGGAGTTTTACCGGCAGCCGACTTCCCCCAGACCGAGATTACGAATGGCCCCATCCGGGCGAAGATCTATCTGCCCGACGCGCAAAAAGGGTTCTACCGCGGCACGCGCTTCGACTGGTCGGGTGTCATCTTCAGCCTGCAATACAAAGGGTTCGATTTTTACGGACCGTGGTTCGACCGGACGGCGCCAGACATTCGAGATTTTATTTACGACGGTCCGGACATTGTCGCCGGGCCGTGCAGTGCCGTCACCGGCCCCGCCGACGAATTTCGCCCTCTCGGCTTTGACGAAGCGAAGCCAGGCGGCACGTTTGTCAAAATCGGCGTGGGCGCTCTCAGGCGGCCCGACGATGCCGAGTACAGCAACTACCGGCTGTATGAGATCGCCGACGGGGGCAAGTGGGCCGTCCGGCAAGGCCGCGATTTCATCGAATTCACGCAGCAGCTCTCGGATGCCTCATCCGGGTACGGCTACTCGTACCGCAAGGTCGTGCGCCTTATTCCCGGCAAGCCGGAGATGGTTCTGGAACACAGTTTAAGGAACACGGGCAGCCGCCCGATCCGTACCAGCGTCTACAACCACAACTTCATCGTGATCAACAAGCAGCGGACGGGTGAGGGGTTTGTGATCACCGTTCCGTTCCAGATCCGGACGCCGCGCCCGCCCAACCCGAAGCTGGCCGAAATTCGCGGAAACCAGATCGTGTACTTAAGGACGCTGGAGGGCCGCGACGTCGTCAGCGCTCAGATCCAGGGATTCGGCGACACCGCGCGTGATCACGAGATTCGCGTTGAGAACAGGAAGCTGGGCGCGGGCATGAGGATCGTTGGCGACCGCCCCCTGATGAGCTTCAACTTCTGGTCGATCCGGTCCGTGGTCTCGCCGGAGCCTTTTGTCGCCATCGACATCGCGCCTGGCAGCGAGTTCACCTGGAAGAACGCCTACACCTATTACACCCTGCCGTAGGGTGAGCGCCGATTCCACGGCTCGGGAAAGAGCCTCGTAGCTCATCAGGCCCGGGTGGTAAAGGCGGACGATGCCCTCGGCATCGAGGAGCACCAGTGTCGGCGTGGTGCTTGCGCCGTATTGTTTGAAATTTTCCTCGCTCACCGGTACGGGCATGTCCTTCAAACCGGCGTATACACTCCGCCGCACCTCGTCAATGTACTTGAGTTCTTCTTCCGGTGAAGCTTCCTCGCCACGCCTGGTGTAGCCGTAGCGCTGCGTCGGGCCGACAATAGTGAGCCCGCGGCCGCCGTATTCGGATTGCAGCTTTACCAGCGCGGGAACCAGCGCCTTGCAGTCGGGGCACCAGTGGGCCCAAAAATACAGCAGCACCACGCGCCCCTTGAGCGCGTTTAGCGGAACCGGCTTTGGCCCCAGCCATTCGGCGATGTCGAGCGGCGGCGCAGGCTTGCCTTCCAGCGTCAACAGGTTCAGATTCTTCTGTATGCGGGTGCGAATCGAGGTGTCCCGCCAGGCCTCCAGCTCGCGCTGAAGGAACGCGACTGCGGCGGAGCGCTCGCCGCGTTCGGCCAGAACGTTTGCCTGAACTTCTATGGAAGCGCCGAGCGCGATCGGCAGGTGTTTGTCGTCGTCGAGTTTGCGATTTTTCAACTGCTCCAGCGCGAGTTTCCGCGTCTCGGCGGCGTAGGCTTCGGCCTTGTCGAACTGCTTCGCTGCCAGCGCGCCCCGCCCGAGCCAGGAGTGCGCTTCGATCATTTCCGCCGTGACGCCGTTCGCCTGGCGGTAGGTCTCGATGTGCTTCTCCGCGAGCGCAAAGTCGCCGCGCGCGATGGCGGCCCGCACGTCGGCAACTATGGCGGCGGACGCCGCCGTCAACTGCGCGAAGAACACAAGCGAGACCTTCAGCGCGTTCATGTGGAGGCTATTTTCTTTAAGAGCTCTTTGGTGTACGCGATGCTAACTTCCAGGTCCTCGCGCTCTCGCGCGGCCGCGTCCTCCCTCGGAACGCGAGGCGGCGCCGGGCGCGGGGTCCCCTTCTGAACCAGGGCCACGAAGCGGGCGAATTCCCAGGCCGGCATGTTACGGTACGCCTCCCAGAACTTCGGGTCGTGGTAGTTGAACTCGCGCGGTCCGGTGACGATGATTTCCAGCGACAGCGCCTTGCCGGGGCACAGCTCCGCGTACTTGCGGACGTAATCGTCGATGCCGATATTGCCTTCGCCCATGCGCGTCCAGGCGACCGCAGCGCCGTTCGGCGTGGCCCATACGGCGCTATCGCGCACGTGGCTTGTCAGGACGTAGGGCGCCAGCGTTTCCAGCGTGAGGTGCGGGTCTTCAATCGCCCACACCGGGTTGCCCGAGTCCAGGCAGGCGCCGACGAAGTCCTTGCCGGCCTCCTCGATCAACATTTTCATCTCGCGCGCCTGCATGTCACCGGCGTGGTTTTCAATCGCGATCTTCAGCCCGGCATCCATCACGCGCGAGCGCACGGCCCGCAGCACCTTCACGGTGCTCTCGATATTGCCCTCAATGCCGAGGGGAGGCTGCCGGTCGGCCGAACTGCCCAGTACACAGCGGATGATCTTGGACCCGACCACGTTGGCCGCGCGGATCATTCTGGTCAATTGCTCTTCGGCCGTCCCGTCCGCGGCTCTGAACATCTTGGAGGTGGGGCAGATCGACATCATGCCGATCTCGATTTCGATGCCCAACTTTTCCGCGTGGGCGCGCACACGCTTCAGGTGCTCCTCTTCCAGGCCGCCGATGAACCGGATTTCGCTGAAGTGGACGACCTCGACACCGTGCTTTGCGCAGTAGTCCAGGTATTGAAACGGAGTCCACTTCTGGGAACGGATGCTGAACAGGTCTACCCCGAATTTCACGCGGGGGGCAGGCGCCGGGGAAGCAGAAGACGCAAGGGCGCCCAGACTGGTGGCCAAAAACGTTCTCCGGTGCATTCCGATATTCTATACCGGAATCGAAGGCCCTCCTCCGCACAGCGGGTTCAGGCAAGGGCGCCCTTTGCACGCGGCGGGGAGAGCCTTGATGAGTCCGCGGTCTTGCGTAACAGCAAGATTACAATTCCCACCCTGGCCTATATTCGCGGGTGAGGTATTTGTTGGCGTCCGCCGGGCTGGTGATCTTCATGTTTGCGCTGTCGTAGAGCACTTTGACGGGCGCCGGATAAACCCGGACTCCGCTCTTCACTTTCCCGGCGCGCAACGCCACTGCCGCGAGGCACACGGTTTCGGAAATCGGCCCTGCGTTCACGAAGTCACCTGGAGAGCGCTCGCCTCCTTTGAAAGCTGTGATCCACAGGTCGTTGGCAGGGCTGGGGGTCATGGCCGAGGGGGAACTCCTGGCCTGCCCCGCACCCGCACCGCGCGGGCTGGCAGGCGTCTCCCGCCACAGCGGCTCCGAGCCTTTTTCTGTGATCAGGAGGGGCGTGCGTCCCGCTGCCAGAATCTTGCCCTTGTCGCCCACGTAGAGCAGTCCGCCGGGCGGCAAAGGAGCGGGATCCGAATCCAACTCTGGGATCCGCGGCTGCATCCCGCCGTCGTACCAGAACAGGCTGAGCGGCTGCATCCCCGGCGGAGGCGCGAACTCGAAGTGGATCATACTCGCAGTTGGGAACGCGAAGTCGTTCTCGACCGGATTGGCCACGTGGTCGATGACGTTGCAGGTGTGCGTGGACCAGGCTCGCGCGCTGATGGGCGGGCCCATGTTCAGCGCCGTGAACACCGGCCACAGGCTGTAGATTCCGACGTCGGCGATGGTCCCGCCGCCAAACTCGTACCAGCCCCGGAACACCATGTGTGTGTAACAGGGATGATAGGGACGATCCAGCGCCGGCCCCAGCCACAATTGCCAGTCCATGCCCGGCGGCACCGGCGGCCTGTCCTTGGGCAACTCGGTATATTGCGGCCACACCGGCCGGTCGGTCCAGTTGTGGATCTCCCGAAGGTTGCCGATGACGCCCTCCTTGATTGCCGCGATGATCCGCTCGGTCGAGCTCGCCCCGCTGTAGGCCATGAAGTGCGTCGGCACATTCATCTGGCGGGCCGTTTCGATCACCAGCCGTGCCTCGTTCATGCGGTTGGCCAGCGGCTTGTGCATCAGGACCGGCTTCTTCAGCTTCATAGCCGCCACGCTGATATGCGCGTGCAGGTGGTCGGGCGTCATGATCTTGACGCAGTCGACATCCTTCTCCTTAGCCAGCAACTCGCGAAAGTCGTTGTAGGCGGTGCACCCTTTGTAATTCTCGTAGCCCTTCTGTTTGGCGTAGTAGGTTTCCACCACGTACTGAAACTGGTCCCGCCCCGCGCGCACGCCGGTATCGCCTTCCCCGTAGTTCGGCTGCTCCAGCACTCTGCGGATTTGGCTGCGGATAGCGTACTTGCCCCAGTCCAGATAGTCCTGGCTGTCCTTTACGACGTCGCAGCAGGCAACGATCTGAATGCGCGGATCCTGAAGCAGGCCGGCCACTAGTTCGCGCGTGCCCTCGGTACCACAGCCGATGTGGGCCATGGTCAGCTTGTCGCTGGGTGGAACAAAGCCTTGCCCCCCTAGTACGTGCCTCGGAACAATGGTGAAGGCGCCGGTGACCGCGGCGGTCCCCACGAAGTCTCGGCGATTGATTTTGGATTTCACTCAGTCCTCCGTGACCTTTTTCGCTTGAATGTCCGAGCGCATCCTGCGGTGCCTGCGAAGCGCCAGGTTGCCTGGATGCGCGGCGCTCAGAAGCAGCGCCAACCGAAGAAGGGTTTTTCCTGCTATCCCTTTCTTTCGGCCAACAACTTGCGGAGATTCGCCAGGGACTGCCGCACGGATTCCAGCGGTGTCGTGGGATAGCTCTCCTGCTCGACGATGTACCACTGGGTGTCGCCCACCGTCTCCGCGGCGTTGAAGATCTCCTGCCACTTCAATGTGCCTTCGCCGAGCAGCACGTCCCGCCGGTCTGGCGCGTAGTCGTTCATGTGCATGCTGACGGTTCGGCCGGGGTAACGCTTGATGTAAGCGACCGGGTCCAGCCCCGCGGCGGGCCAGGCGGCAAGGTGGAGCTGTTGATAGATGTCCTTGTCCGTGTTGTCGAAGATGATTTCCCAGGGCAGGCTGCCGTCGGGGAGCTTCTGCAATTCGATCGCGTGATTGTGCAATCCGAGGCGGATGCCGTATGGCCGCAGTTTCTCGGCGAGTTCGTTCATCAGCTTGGCGCCGTCAATCCAGAACTGCTTCGTTCCTCTGGCCTGGCGGTTGCCGAGCAACTCGGAGAGAGTCAGAAACTTGGTGCCGAGGGTCAGGTGCAGCTCCAGGGTCTGCTTGAAGCGGTCTCCCTGCAACATGGGTGCGTGAATGTGGTCGCTGGCAGAGACCAGTCCGTTGTCATCGAGCAGCTTCTTGAGCTCCTTCGGTGTGCGGTCGAAATAGCCGCCCCATCCGTACCACTCGACGCCCTGGAAACCCATCTTGCTGATGGCCTCAAGGGTTCCCGGCAGGTCGCCTTTCGCGGGAGGCTTGGCCCGGAAGCCCAAGGCTTCCCGCAGCGAGAAGAGCTGCAAAGCGATTCCCGGCGGCTTGCGGGCAGCGGCGGGGGTCTTCGACGCTCCCGCGCTGAGGGCGGCGGCAGCGGCGCCCGCTTTCAGAATGTCGCGTCTGGTAAAGGTCCGTTCTACAGATTGCATAGAATCTCCTCTGGGATTGAACCGTACCACAACTCTCAACCCGGCCGGCAGTTGAGCTCAGGAATTGCTGGTTTCTATGCTAAATGACCACGCGTTTTCTCTGCCCTCGTTTACCTTCGAGCGCCGGAGTACTCCCACTAGTTGCGCGAGTGGAAGAAGCGTTCCTTGTCAAAGGGCAGCTTGGGCGCAGAGCACAGGAACCGCTCCCAGTCCACCGTCTGCGGAGAAGCGTCGGGCGGAATCGGGCAGATCGGCTTTTCGCGATAGATGTCCTTCTCGGCGCTCAGAGCGTCGAGCACCTGTGGTGTGTGCCAGTGCTCGGGTGTAGCGATGACCTCTGCGTCAACATTCCTTGCGATCCAGGATCACGCGGTAGTCCGCGCGGCGGCGGTCCTTGGTTGTCCAGGGCGTGTTTCGCCGATCCGTTCGATCCAGGATCCTTCAGAATGTGGTGGCCAGGGACGCCCGCCCGCTCACTGGGGATACGGCGAATCGTTTGCGCTGGAGTCGATCAATTCCGCCCGGCCGTTGCGATAGACCATCAGAAACACGTCCTTGTCCACCAACTCTCCCGAGGAGTCGAAGTCGTAAGTACCGTTCGCGCCTTTCCACGGCTCCATGAACCGGATGGCGTAGGAGAGGTCGAGAGAGCTCGTCGAGCCGGTCAATTCCAGCGCCGCGGCCAGAATGTGCAGCGCGTCATACGCTTGCGCCGCGTAGACTCCGGGGAGATGGCCGAAGCGCTTGCGGAACTTGGCGACGAAGGCCTGGTTCTCCGGCGTCTCGGAATCCACGTTGTACAGGGAATAAAACATCACTCCCTCCAGGAACTCCACCGGCAGCGTGTGCATTTGGGGAATATCGTCGAACGACCCCACAATCGGGGTCTTCAGCCCCATGCCGCGGGCCGCCCGGATGAAAGGGACCGCTTCGGCTTCCACGCCAGCGAAGAAGATCAGGTCGGCCTGAGCCGCTTTCAGCTCGTCTACCATCTCGCGAAAGTCGACCACTCCGCGCACGTAGGCCGCTTTGTAGACCGTTTGTGCATCCCTGCTCTCCAATTCGATTCCAAAATAATAGGCCAGGTCCTCCCCGAAGGGGCTATCCTCGTAAACGATCGCCACCTTCCGGTACCCGCGATCCAGGCACATGCGCGCGAGCTTACGCCCGATCTGTGAGCAGGGCAGCACGGTCCGGATCAAGTACCGGAAGTCGCGATGCGTCATGTAGGTGTTGTTGGAGCCTATGATGATGTGAAGCAACCGGCTTTCTTCGAAGATCGCAGATGCCCGCACGGCAGTTCTGGAGTCGTAGTACCCGATCGTCGCGACCATGTCGGGCGTGCGGGAAAACCGTATGGCGATCAAACGGGACCTCTCGTCATCAAGCTGGTCGTCGAGCAAGATCAGGCGGAAGCGCTTGCCGCGCACGCCCCGCTCGTTGATCTCATCCAAGGCGAGCGTCAGCCCCTTGTCCATCCCGTCCTGGTTGATTTCGAACGGCCAGCAGACGCCTACGAGGACCTCGTCGGGGGATTGCCTGGCCATCCAGGTTCTCCATTCGCCGAACTCACGCAGAGTAACGGACTGCCACACCACAAAGGGGGTCAGCAGTGTGGCCGCGACAAACAGCTTCTTCAAGTGCTACTCCTTCCCCAGGATCAGCGGCAGCCCGTCTTTGCCGCCAACCACAACGACTTTGGCGTTTGACGACTTGGCAAGCGCTTCGGTGGCCTGAATGCCGTGCCACTGCAGCAGCATCGGATTCAGGCTGCGGCTGACCATCTCGTTGTAGGCTTGGTGACCTTTCGCCTCGATGATCTTCCGCTCCGCTTCCTTCTGCGCGACGGCCAGGCGGTAGACGTATTCCCCGTCCAATTGTTGCTGGGCGAGTTTGGCCTCGATGGCGTCGGCGATTTTCTTGGGAAGCGAGATCTTCTCGATGGGGACCTCGTCGAGGGAGACGAAACGCGCCTCCAGGCGAACCTTCGAGAGTACGGAGATGCGCTCCTGAATGGCTTTTTGCGAGGTGTAAATCTCTTCCGGCTTGTACTGGCCGAAGACGGTCCGGATGACCGAGCGCACTTCGGGCCGCACCACCACGTTCGCGTAATCCGGGCCTACTTTCTGGTGGAGCAGCGGCAGCAGATCCGGGTTGGGGAAAAATCTCACCGAGTACTCCACGTGGACCGTCAGCCCGTCTACCGTCAAGACGTCGATCGAGTCGCTGATGCGTTGTTTGCGGACGTTATAGATGTACATCCGGTTGATCGGCAAGATGATGTGCAGGCCCTCCCGGTACACCGTATGAACGACCGTGCCGCCCAGCCGCCGCCAGAGCACTCCCAGTTGCCCCGAATGAATCGAGATCACCGTGTGGTCGAAGAAGTAGATAAAGAGGAATACGACGGCGAGGCACACGATCATTACGTAGGGCGCCTGCCTCCGCAGGAAAGCAACCAGCCGGCGGCGTTTACCGCTCAACCACTCCCGAATTCGTTTCATTGCAGCACCGTTTCTTCATCCGGCTTTGCCGCACCGCGCCGCGCTCTTCGTTTTCGCGCCGGTTTCGCGGGAGGCTCGGGAGCGCCGATTTTGCCGTACTCCATTCGCAACACCCGATCCGCCACGTGGAAGTAGCGGTCGTCATGCGAGATGACAATCACGGTTTTCCCGGCCTTCTTGAGTTCCGGCAGGAGAACCTCGTAGAAGTGGGCGCGGAACTGAGGATCCTGATCCGCCGCTACTTCGTCGAAAACGTAGACCGGCTTGTCCTCCAGGTAGGAAATCACGAGCGCGAGACGCTTCCTCTGCCCCGTGGACAGGCTGATGGTGGAGAAACGCCCGTCGCGGAACGTGGTCTTGCCCGAAATCTGCATGAGCTCGAGGAGCTGCTCGACACGGGCCGGATCGATCTCCCGCAGGCCATAGAGCCGGTCAAACAGGTGGAAGTCGGAAAAAATGGCCGAGAACAGATGGCGATACGACTGAACGTTGCGCGGCGTCACGGCCGTGCTGTCCACCGAGATGACGCCCTGTTCCGGCACGTACAGGGCCGTGAGCAGCTTCAGGAATGTCGTCTTTCCGCTGCCGTTTCCACCTACCAGAAACAGAATCTCGCCGCGCTTGACCACGGCATCGACGGGTCCGAGGCGAAAGTCCACGCTGCCGTCCGGAGAACGGTACGAGAACGCCACGCCCTCCAGGCGAATCTCCTCGAACCGATCCAGCCCCGCGATCTCCTCTTCTTCCCCAGAAGCCGAACCAGCCAGAATTTCGTCGAGCCTCGCCTCGAGGCGCCGGATATTGGCCACCGCCACCTCCACCTGCGAGACCACCGGAATCATCATCACGACGGCGCTGAGCGGGCCGATCATGAAGAGTACCGCCGCCACGATCTTCACGATGGAGGCGGAGAAGGTTCCCGAAAGCACCGGCAATATGAAAACGATGGCCCCCACGAGCGCCTGGAAGAAAGCTTCGACGAACACCATGCTGTCGGAAAACCGCAGCATTACCCGCGTGCGCACGTCGCGCACCCGGGCCGCGGCCGCGCCGAACTCCTCGAAAACGTCGTCGCTCTTGAGCCGGTTAATCCGCAATTCCTTGAATCCCCGCAGCACTCCGTTCAGGGCGGTAAACAGTTCATCCTCGCGGCGGGAGGCGTCCTGCAGCCCCTCCTCCACCGCGCGGCGGTCTTTCAGGTAGACCGCGACTCCGCCGGCGATCATGGCGCCGCAGAGGATGACCGCGATCGGCGAGACTGCAGCGACATACAGCATGGTGAAGAGCACCATCACCGCGGACTGGGCCGCGGCAAACAGCGGCCGCGCCGATTGAACAATCACCGACGTTTCCCGGTTGATGCGCGCGTGGATGTCGGCTTCCCCGATGGATTCCAGGGAAAACAGGTCCGCGCGGCGAACCTTGTCCGCCAGCCTCACGCGGACACGCCGGATCGCCTCCTCGGAGATGCGGGTGGATTCGTAAAGAACGTACCGCAGCGAGTAGACGAACAGGGCCAGCGCAATCCCGAATAGCGAGAAGTGGCGCCAGTCCGGCCCGGTTTTGCCGATGACGTCCACCGAGGCGTTGATTACCGCCAGAATGGCAGCGTTGGCGGTGCCGGAAGCCGCCGTCATCACCAGCAGCTTCCGGTCCAGTGCGTGAGTTTCCTGTTGAAGAAACTCCAGTATTCCCAAACGAAGTGGGGGTATCATTTGCAATTCAAGCGCCTGCCAGGAGGCGTTCGCGGCCTCGGGACATCAGCCCTGCCGCGGGGCCGCCAGGAACAGGAAAAGCAGGCTGAGGAACGGGGTAAAAAGGATCGAACAGAAAAAGAACCCCCAAAACCCGATCCGCCGCTTCCGTCCGGCGATCCCCGCCACCAGGCACAACAGCAAATAGACGGCCGCGAGTTCAAGGCTCATGCTCTTTTACGCAGGAACATCGGCCTTATTCTCGGCCTGCATGGCCTCCGCCAGCTTGCATCCCTCCTGGAACTCGCGTTCGAAGTGCTCCTTCACCTTCGCGGGATCGAAAGTCAGGAAAGTGCCGCCAGAGGCGAAATGCTGCATGAATATTCTGCCGAGAGCGTAGGTCGTCGCTCCGCAGAAGACCACCAGCGAGGGAAGGCCCATGATGGGACCGACTACCGGGATGGACTTCAGCAGGCTTCCCAGCGTTCCGCCGGCCAGGCCTTTCGGCACCAGATAGCCCAGCAGGGAACTGATCAGCGCTTTCCCTGCGTTCTCGTTGAACTCGATGCCGTAAATCTTGGAAAGCTGGGCGAGCATCTTGAGTTGTACACCTGAGATGGCGACCAGGTCGATGAAGGGAACCGGAATAAGACCGGCGCCCATCGACCACCACATGTAGTTCTTTACGGTTTTGCGAGCTCGTTGATCTCTTTCGTCCAAAGTTGTTCTCCTTCTCGGCTGGCCGTGCTGAGTAAGCCGGCTGCGCCGCTATTGATGGGTTTCTAATCTCCGGCAGGCGCCCGTTCGCCCAGATACCTGCGGACGTGCTCCCCCAGTTCCAACACAAAAGGCTTCTGCAACATCTGCCCGTGGGTTCCCTCGATCCAACGGAGATCCACCCCGCCGGCGGCCAGGGGTCCCCAACCGTTCAGGTCGTCGCCCGGAATGCCGGGCGCCGCGCGACTGGGGATGCGCGGGCGGATGAGCAGAATACGCCCTTCCAACCGGCCGGGAACGTAGCGCACCGCCGCCAGCGCGTTGTTCTGGAAAACGCTCAGCAGGCGCCGCATTCCGGCCCTATCGGTCTTATCGGGCAGAAGCGAGGATCCGCGACCCCGCTCGACGAGCAGATCCAGGCGCTGTTCCGGGGTGAGCGGCCGCAGTTCGTCGGCCGCCACCACTCCGATCTCGTCGAACAGGTCGGCCAGATATTCCGACTCGTCCTTGCGCAGCATGTCACGAATCGGATCGGGCACCGCCACGGCGTCGAACAGCAGAACTCCCTCGACGCGCACGCCCGCTGCCTCGAACCGGCGCGCGGCTTCGTAGGCGAGCAGGCCGCCGAAGCTCCACCCGGCAAGGACCAGCGGACCGCGCGCGAGCTTGTCGGGCAGCGCGGCCAGGTAGGTCGCCACCATCTCCTCGACGGTCGGCAGCAGCGGTTGTTCGTTGTCCAGTCCCGCCGCCTGCACCATGTAGACCGGCCAGTCCGCTCCCAGCGCTTCCGCCAGCGGCTGGTAGCACAGGACATTTCCGCCAACCGGGTGGAAGCAGACCAGCGGCGTGCGGCTGCCCTCACTGTGAACCGCGACAATCGGACTCCAGGCCGCCTGCTTCGCACGGCTTGCCATGCGTTCGGCCAGTTTCGCTACCGTCGGGTAGGCGAACAGATCCGCCAGCGGGATGCGGACGCCGAAGGTGCGCTCGATCGCCGACATCAGCCGGACCGCGAGGATGCTGTGCCCGCCGAGCACGAAGAAGTCGGCTTCCGCATCCTCGACGCGCACGCCCAGCACCTCGCTCCACAAGGCGGCCAGCTTGCGTTCTTCCTCCGTTGCGGGCGGGCGGCCCCTGCGACCCGCGTACACCGGCGCATCCGGGGCCGGCAGCCGCGCCTCATCCACCTTGCCGCTGGAAGTCAGAGGGATGCTTTCCACGGGAATCAGCCACGAAGGGACCATGAATGATGGCAGCCGCGCATCGAGGTCCGCCTTGCAGGCCGCCGGGTCGAAGCCCGGCCGGGGAACCACGTAGGCGGCCAGCGCCGGATTGCCGTCGCGGCGGGGATCCACCACCACCACGGCCGCGCGGCGCACCAGCGGATGAGACGCGAGGGCTGCCTCGACTTCCGCCAGTTCGATCCTGTTGCCGCGAATCTTTACCTGCCGGTCCTCCCGCCCCAGGAAGCTCAACAGGTCCTTCCTGATCCAGCGGCCCAGATCGCCGGTGCGGAACCAGCGCTCTCCGTTTGAGTCCGTGATGAAACGCTCGGCCGTCAGATGCGGAGCGTTCAGATACCCGCGAGCTACTCCTGCGCCGCCAATATAGATTTCGCCCGGAACACCCACTGGCACCGGCCGGCCGGCGCTGTCCAGAATCCGGATTTCGGCTCCCTCAATCGGCTTGCCGATGGGCGGAGGCAGCGTTTCGGCCCAGCTTGCCGACGTCATGATGTGCTGGCATGCCGCCACGCAGCACTCCGTCGGGCCGTAGGCGTTGACCACGCGCACGTCGCCATGGCCAGGAATCGCGTAGAAACGGCTCAGCAGGCCGGCGTTCACCACCTCGCCGCCCAGAATGAACAGGCGCGCCCGCGTGGACGAGCCGGTTGCCGTCCAGTGATCCACCAGCATGGCGAACAGGCTGGGAGTGGTGTCGCACAGATCCAACTGGTGCGAGTCGATAAATGCCGCCAGCCGCGCCGGGTCGGATCTGGTCTCCTCGGACGGGAAATAGACCTGGTGGCCGTTGAGCAAGGTGGCGAAGATCTGCTTCACCGAGGAGTCGAAGGCGTAGGACGAGATGCACGAAATCCGCAATCCGAACTCGGGCCGCAGCAGGGAGAACAGCGTCTCGGCCACATGTTCGGCGAGGTTCACCACGGAGCCGTGCTCGACGACAACGCCCTTCGGCTCGCCCGTGCTGCCGCTGGTGAAGATAATGTATGCCGCCTGACGGGGGCCCACTTCCACCGCCGGTCTGTCCGGCGGCAGGTTGTCGAGAGCCGTGCGGTCGTGCCGGCGCTTCCGGGGCGCCTCCCGCTTCCCGCTGCCGCCGCGGCGGACGATCAGGTCGTAACCATAAGGCGCCGGATCGAACCCCGGCGCTTCGATCGCCGAAAACTCGAGCTCAAGCGCCTCCTCCTGTTCGGCCGCCCAATCGGTGAAGAAGGCGCGGGGAACGAACAGGTCCTCGAGAAACTCAAGCCGGGTCTGATAGCCTTCCCCGGCATGCTCGCGCGCGAAGGCCGCAAGGTCGGCGCGGTAGCGGTCCATTTTCTCCAGGTCCCAGATGCTGCCGAGGTAAAGAGCGCCCTCCGGCTTCAGCAGCTTCATGGCCTTGGCGAGAACATCCCGCAGATAACCGAAGCCGGGAAAGTTTTCGACCACGCTGTTCATGATGATGAGGTCGAACGAAGCCGGCGGGAACAGACCAATGTCATGCGCCGCCAGTTGCCGTCCCGACACCTGATCGAGGCCATGACGGCGGGCATAGTCTTCCACACGCTCGACATTGCGGCGGGAAATGTCGCAGGCCACGTAGCTTGCGGCCAGCGGCGCGACAGCACGCATGGTGAAGCCTGAGGCGCAGCCGATTTCGAGCACCCGTGAGCCGGGCCGCAAAAAAGGCGCCACCTTCGCCCGTGCGTTGGCACTGAAGGCGGCGAGAGCGCTGGCGTCCATCTGCTGCCCCGTGAAGGCGCTCTTCCAGCCGCCCGCGCCGATATCGTCGGCATCGTCCCCAGCCAGGTGGTCCCAGAGCTCGGTGGACATCATGGAGCCCGGCGGTTCGATTTCCGCATCCACGCAGCCGGAATCGATGCAGAGAATGTCTTTGAGCGCCGGGCAGCGCCATTGGAGCTTGTGCATGTCGCCCACGAGAGAGCGCTGCGAGATCAGCACCGGCGCCTGGGCCAGGTCGAGCAGCCGGGCGCGGCGCTCCAGGGGCAGCGTGGGGTCAAGCGGCAGATAGGCGCAGCCGGCTTTGAGCACTCCCAGGACCGCGGCGGAGAAGCGACGGTCACGATCGAACATCACCCCAACGGCGGTTTCAGGCACCAGCCCGAGATTGTGGAGAAAGTGCGCCACGCGGCCGGAGAGCGCGTCGAGTTCCGCATAAGTGAGGCGCCCGTTTTCGTCTTCGACGGCGGCGCGGTTCGGATGGAGGGAAGCGATGCGAGCGAACCGGCTCACAATCGACTCGCTCACGCGTTTCTTGTTCGGGCGCGCTTCCGGGGAGGCGGCTACCGCCAAGTCTTCAAAAAGGAGATCTGCGATTTTCATTTATGGCTCAGTTCGGTCGCGGCCGCCGCCTCGGCAAAGCGGCAATAGTAAGCCAGCCACTCGGCAGCAGTGGCCGCATCAAGAATATCGGTGTCATGCTCCAGAATCAGTAAGGCTTCGTCGCCGTCGTTGCCTTCGTCGCGGAAGAACAGAATCATGTCGTGCTTGGCGGTGGCGGACCCTATCAAAGCCGCCATCTCCTCGTCCTCGGGCCCCCCGGCGCTCGCCGGCAGCAGCGGAAGCCCATCCCCGGCGGCCTCGTTCAGGGCGCCGAAGCGCTGGTACTCAAAGACCACGTTGACCAAAGGCTGGCGGTTGGCCTGGCGCCGAGGAGCGACGTCGCGCACCAGCAGGTCGAATGGATAGTCGCGGCGGTCGAGCGCTTCGAGCATGGCGGCGTGGGTTTGCCGGATCAACTGGGCCAGTTCGAGCTGCTCCTCCAGTTCGAGCCGGATGGGCAGGACGTTGACGAAGAAACCGATCTGCCCCTCCAGTTCGGCGCGGTCGCGGCCAGCCACCCCCATACCGAGCACCATGTCCCGCTGGCGCGTCAGGCGATAGAGCAGGGCCGCGAAAAGCGCCATCCCAACGGCGGCCACTGTGACCCCGTGCCGGCGGGCCAGTTCGCGCAGCCCGTCCATCACCTCGGCGGAAAGCCAGCGCCGGCAGGAAGCGCCGCGATAGGACTGCACTTCAGGCAACGGCCGCGTCGTGGGCAGCGCGATGCCGTCCGGCGCACCGGCCAGCTTGCGCTGCCAGAATTGGGACGCCGCCGTCCAATCCTGAGCGTCTTGCCAGACCGCGTAGTCCTTGTATGTCGCTGCCAGCGGCGGCAAATTTGCCTCGGTCCCCGACACGGCCGCCCGGTACAACGCGCCCAGTTCCTTGACCAGGATGCGCGAGGACCAGCCGTCCGCCGCGATGTGATCCAGCAGCAGCAGCACAAAGTTTTCATTCTGGGAGACTCGCATAATGCGGGCACGCACAAGCGGCGCCCGCGACAGGTCGAACGGCGTGGAGACTTCCCGGCGCGCCAGGCGCAGCGCCTCGGCCTTCGCGTCCGGCCGGGAGGTGAGGTCATCCACTTCAACCGCGGGAAACGCTTCCGGCACAATGCGCTGGACGACGGCGCCGTCGATCTCCTCAAATACCGTGCGCAGGGTCTCGTGGCGCGCCACCAGCCCGCCCAGCGCGGCGGCGAAGGCCGCTGGATCCAGGTTGCCGTCGCAACGGAAGGAGAACGCCATGTTGTAGGCCGCCGAGGTGGGGTCCATACGGTGCAGCAGGTAGAGCCGCTGCTGGGCGTGGCTGGCCGGATAAAACTCGGCTTTCGGCGCCGGCAGGATGCGGCTCTCACGGTTTCCCGCAGCCTCTTCCACCCGCCGCGCCAGCTCAGCCAGCGCACCGGCGGCGAAGAAATCGGCCATGCGGAGCCGGACGCCGGTGCTTTTCGCGATCTGGTTGACCACCCGAATGGCTTGCAGGCTGTGGCCGCCCAGATCCAGGAATGACGCGTTCCGGTCCTCCACAGGCCGGCCCAGTACGGCGGAGAATGCCTCAGCAATGCGGGCTTCCGTCTCCGTGCGCGGCGCTTCCGCCGCCCGGCCGCTCGCCAGTGGCGTCGCCTGCCGGGCTACCGCGCTGAGGCGCTCGCGATCGATCTTGCCATTGCTGTTTACCGGGATCTCCGGCACCACGACCCAATGCGCCGGGACCATAGCGGCCGGCAACATGCGCCCCAACCACGCGCGCATGTCGATATCCGAGACCGGACCCGCACCGCTCTTGAGGACCAGGCAGGCCGTGAGTTCGTCGTTTTCAAACAGAACAGCGGCGCGCGCCACCGCAGGGTGGCGATGCAGAACCTGCTCGATCTCGTCCAGCTCGATGCGAATGCCGCGAAGCTTGATCTGCGTGTCGCGGCGCCCGCCGTACTCGATGACTCCGTCGGAACGCCACCGGCCCAGGTCGCCCGTGCGATAGAGCCGCTCGCCCGGATTTTCGGGATCGGGGATGAAGCGTTCAGCCGTCAGATCGGGGCGCTTCCAGTAGCCGTCGGCGAGGCCCGGGCCTCCGGCGCAGATCTCACCCCAGACTCCGATCGGCACCCGCCGCCCATTGCCGTCCAGGATCACCGCGCGGCTGTGTGCGATCGGCTGGCCAATTGGAATCCCCATTCCCGTGACGTCTTCGCGCCGGACCCGGTGAAAGGTGGTGAATGTTGTGTTCTCGGTGGGACCGTAACCGTTGACCAGCCGTACGTTCGGGCAGGCTTCGAGCAGGCGTCCGGCATGCACCGCACTCATGGCTTCCCCGCCGCTGACCAATACGCGCACGCGCTTGAAGACGCTGGGATCGCGATCCACCTGCCTGTTGAAAAGGCTGGCGGTCAGGAACAGCGCCGTAGTGCCGTAGCGGTCGAGCGCCGCTTCGAAGGCGGCAGGATCGAGAATCTCCTCTCTCGTTGCGATGGCCAGGCGCGCGCCCTTGAGCAGCGGACCCCAGACCTCCCAGGTGGAAGCGTCGAAGGCCAGCGGGCCGCACTGCAGGACACGATCTTCGGGGCCGAGTGCGGCGAAGTCGTCGCCCAGCGAGATGCGCACCACCGCGCGCTGCGGCACCAGCACGCCCTTAGGCTGGCCGGTCGATCCCGAGGTGTACATCAGGTACGCCGGAGCGGCATCGGGGTCGCCGGACCAGTCGATCTCTGGCGGCTCCTCGGCCGTCATCTCCATGAGCTCCTCGCTCGCGAAAACGGTTATGCCGGCGACGGGGCCCAGAGCGGCGCGTCCGGCCGCATCCGCAATCACCACGGCCACACCCGCATCGGCCAGAATCACGCGGTTGCGTTCTTGCGGGTAGTCGAGCTCGAGCGGCACATAGCCGGCTCCTGCGGTCACGATTCCCAACAGGGCCGCGATCGCCTCGGCGCCGCGGTCCATGGCCAGCGCAACCAGGTCACCCGGCCGGACACCGGCCTCGATGAGCCGGTGGGCGACGCCGTTGGCATGGGACGCCAATTCCCGGTACGTCCAGCAGAACCGCGCATCCTCCACCGCTACCCGGTCGGGACATTCGCGGGCCCGTTCAGCGAACAGCGCCGCAAGGCCCCGGCCCCAGGGCAGCGGGGGCTGCGCGCCGTTTTCGAACGCGCGCAGACGCCGCTCCTCGGCGGCAGGAACGACGGGAAGGTTGCCTATGGGGGTGTCCGCAGTTCCGTTGACCAGCGCAGCTAGCAGCGTCTCAAAGGACGCGCCCAAACGTTCGATGCGCTCTGCGTCGAATACATCCGCGTAGTATTCGATCGACACCAGAATCCGTTCCGGCAGGTCGCGCACGTAGATCGAGAGGTCGCCCTTGATGCTGTCGCGGAGCAGGCCAACCATCGGGAAGCCGCCATCGCGCGATCCCTCGGCGAAGTTCATGTACGACAGCGTGACTTCCGAGAGCCAGGTGCGGTCCGGCGCCGCCGGCGGCGCCAGTTCCTCAAGCAGCGATCCCAGGCCGAACGCCCGATGGCGCATCGCGCCGGCATGCGCCGCCTGCACCCGCTCGAGCAGGCCGCCTACGCGGTCGCTGCCGCGCACCGCGAGGCGCAGCGGAAGCAGTGACACCATCATGCCCGGCATGTTCTCGAGGCCCGAGCGGTCGCGGTTATCCACCGGCACGCCGATCACGATGTCCTCGGAAGCGGCAATCTTCGCCAGCACGGCCGACCACGCCGAGAGAACCACGACAAACGGCGTGACCCGGTGTTCGGACGCGAAGGCGCGCAGCCGCTTGACGACGCCCGGATCGATCTCAAAAGAGGCCGTGCCGCCGCGCCACGTGTGGATGGGAGGGCGCGGCCGGTCCGTGGGAAGCTCCAGCCGCGGCAGCTCACCACGGTAGATCTCGAGCCAATATTTCCGCGCTTCCTCGCGCGCTTTGGCCCCTCCACCCTTCCGGCTCCACCACGCGTAATCCTTCAACTGCCGCGCCGGCGCGGGCAAGGCTTTTCCGGCGCACAGCGCCGCCAGCTCCGCGGCCAGCAGTTCGACCGTGAACCCATCGGCCAGGCTGTGGTGCAGATCGAAGAACAACATGCGCCGGCCGCCGGGCAGCCGCAACAGCTCGAACCGCACGGGCGGCTGCGAGGTGAAATCGAACGGCCGCACGCGGGACTGGCATGCCAAGGCGATGTCGCCGTTGACCGGCAGGTCGATCTCCGGAAGCGTCACCGGCGAGGCAGGCAACACCTCCATAACCCAGTCGTCGCCTTCTTCCCGGAACCGCGTGCGCAGTACCTCGTGCCGCGCCACCAACTCCGTGAGGGCGGCGGTCAGGCGCTCGGTGCTGAGGGTTTCGGGCAGTTCCAACAGCGTCGGCAGATTGAAGGCCGTCCCCATTTCGGCCGATGCCTCAGCCCTCAGAACATCACGCTGTTCCCAGCCCACCGGGTACGCCGGCATCTCCGGCGCCGGCTCGATCCCTGCTTCCTTCGGGGCGGCCTTGCGCCGCAACAACTCAGCCAGGGCTTTGACCGTGCCGGCTTCGAGCAGGTCCGGAACCCGGATTGTGTATCCCAGGTCGCTCTGGATGCGGGAAACGATCTGCATCCCGCTGATGGAATCCCCGCCCAGGGCGTAGAAGTCCTCCTCAGGATCGACCGAGTCATATCCGAGAATTTCGGCCCACAGCACCGCCAGGGCGGATTCGAGCATGCCGGTCGCGCGCGCCGGGGCCTTTGGCGCGGGCGCTGCCGCGGGCGCGGATTCCTGCGTACTGATGGAGCGCTCCGGCGTCTTCGGCGCGGGCGTCGCGGGCGTGGTTTGGGGCGTAACGGGCGTGGTTTGCCGCGCGTCGGCTACCACAACCTGCGCGGAGCTCGTGGCGAGAATACGCCGCCAGATATCGGGCGCCTGGGCCGGCGTGATCACCGTGCCGGGGAGTTTGTCGGCGCCGTGGCGCGCGGCCATGCCGATGCCGCTCAGCGTGCACCAGTCTATGGCCAAAGCAGGACGCCCCTGTCGGCGGCGCCATTCAGCGAAGGCATCCAGCCACGCATTGGCGGCGGCATACGCGGTTTGGCCCGGCGCCCCGGCGAGTCCCGTGACGGAGGCGAAGAGCACGAACGCCTCTACAGGATCCTCGCGCGTGAGCGCATCGAGATTCTGCGCGCCCTCCACCTTCACCGCCACCACCGAGTCGAAGGCCTCGCGGCGGCGATTCACCAGGAACCCGCCATCAGCCTCGCCCGCGGCATGGACGACGGCCGTGATGGGTCCCAACTCGCTGCGGACGCGTTCGAGCGTAGCCGCCAGTTGAGCGCGGTTCGTCACGTCGCAGGCATAACTGCGGACCCGGATGCCGGAACGCTCGAGCGCGGCCAGGCGCGCCTTCCGGTCGCGCGCTTCGGCATCGCGGCCGGCGATGTCGCCCGTGCGGCTGAGGAGCGCGAGCGCGAGCTTGCCATGTCCCGCAAACTCTTCGGCGAGCGCGAGAGCAAACCCGCCCGAACCGCCGGTCACCACGCAGCAGCCCGCCGCGGGCCACCGGATCGCGCCTCCGCCGGTAAGTGGCGCAAGACTGCGCTGATAGCGGCGCCCATTCCGCACGACCGCGAGCGGCTGCGCTTCGACCGTGTCGAAAGCGGCGAATTCGGCCGCCACCAAATCGGCGGGGGAGTTCTCGTCGATATCGAGGTACCGTAGCGCCAGCATCGGCTCCTCTTGCGATGCCGAGAGCGTCAGGCCGGCCAGGAGCGCCGCGCCGGGATTGGGGGTTGCATCCGCCTCGCCGATAGAGAAGGCGCGGCTGCCAACCATCACCACCCGGAGCTTGCGCTTCAATCCCGTCATCAACTGGCGGAGCAGATCGGCGGCGGACCAGAGCGGCTCGGCGCTATCGGTAACCAGCGCGATGTCGCTGGCCTGCGAGGCAAGGATCTCCTCCGCATTGCGGGCTCTCCCGGCCAGGCGTCCGGACCGGCTCAAGGCGTCCGCCAGCCGGTCGGCCAGAACGCCGGAACCCGCCACCAACACGCGCGCCGCCGGTGCAGTCTCGGCTAGAGGCGCCGGTTGCCACACGATCGTTGAGAGGGGCACGGTCTCGCTGCGCAGGGCGAGGAAGCGCAACCCGGCCAGAACAACCCGCACCCGGCCATCGTTGGGATCGTACAGGCTGACATCGACTTCCAGTACATCCCCGCCCGACTGGCGGCGAATCACGTGCGCCAGAACCTCCGAAGGCAGGGAGTCGAATATGCGGACCGCTGCGCAGCCGACGGGAACGCGTGGGACTCCCAGCCCCACGCTGGCAGCCACGTCGAGCAGCGCCGGGTGCTGCCGGTAAGACGCGAGATCACCGGCATAGGCGGCCGGCAACCGAAGGTGCACCAGCCCCTGGTTCTGGTCGGGCGAGGTCCAGAACCCGACGAGGCAGTCCCATCGCCGGCTCACGCTCACCGCGCCCACCTCGGCCGTAAAGGGCCGGACCGGAACTACCACCGGGCAGCGCCGCCGCAAAGCGGCGAGATCGACCGCCACGGGAGGATCGGCGAGCGGCGCTACAGTCGCCGTGGCAAGTTCCACCCACTCGCCGGTACGCGTGCGGCCGCCCAGTTCGGCCCGCCATGTTCCGTCTTGAGGCTTGAGGTGAAGGCTGACTCCATTCTCGGCCAGCTCGGCAGGGCGGACCTTGCGGAGCCACCGCAGGTCTCTGATTTCCAGTTCTTCGGCGATTCCCAGCGCACGAGCGGCATCGGCCAGCAGACCCGGAATCGCAAGACCCGCCAGCGTCGGCTGGCCTTCCAGACGATGCTCGGCAACCGGCCAGAAGTCTGCCGCATGAACCGGCACGGCAAAGGCGTGCCCATCGCGCGTGGCCACCGGGGCGCCCAGAGTGCTTCCCGTTTGCGATCCCGCATTAACCGGGAATTCGGGCCGGCAGACCTGGCGTGTAAAGGGAGCGGGCGGCAGATGGAGCCGCCGCGGCCGGCCGGCTTCGTCTGGCCAGCTTAAGTCGGCTCCCGCAAGATAAGCGGCCACCGCTGCCCGCGCTTCGTTTTCACTCGCTGCAAAAGCCGGAACAACCGTTCGGGAGCCGCGCTGCGGCGGAGCTTCGGACGCTTCGCCCGTGGCCGGGAACTCCAACAGGTCCTCCCGGGTGCGAACTGCCGCAGCAATCCGGTACCGCAGGTGGGAGCGGCCCGTAGCCAGAGTGTATGCAATGGCCGGAATAGACAGGTTGGCATCAGCGGCCGCCTCTCGCAAAGCCTCAGCGTAACGGCGCAGTGCTTCCCTGCTCCCGGCCGAGAGCGCGACCACGTACAAGCCTTCCACTTTGTCCTGTTGGGGCGCCGGAGCGGCCGGCGGCTCTTCGATTACGACGTGCGCATTGATGCCGCTCAATCCAAAGGCGCTGACTCCTGCCCTCAGCCGCCCCTGGCGGCGTACGAGCGGTGTGAGCGAGCGGGGAACCGCGACTGGCGCATTGGCGAAATCAATGCGCGGATTCGGCGCCTCAAAAAACGGTTGCGGCGGCGCCTGGCCGTGGCGCAGGCAGAGCACGGCCTTGGCCAGCCCCAACGCGCCGGCGGCATTGTCCAGGTGGCCGTAATTGCCTTTCACCGACCCCAGCGCCACGCCTCCCGGCGTGCCGGAAAAAGCCTGCGTGAGGCCCTCCACCTCGATGGGGTCTCCGAGTTCGGTGCCGGTTCCGTGCGCTTCGACGTAGGAGAGCGAATCGAGACCGATGCCGGCGTCCTGGGCGGCAGCACGAATGACCGCAGCCTGGGCCACCGGGTTCGGCGCCGCCATTCCGCTCGACGCGCCATCCTGGTTGAGCGCGCTGCCCAGAATCACGGCGTGGATCGCATCGCCGTCAGCGACGGCCCGATCGAGCGGTTTCAACAGGAAGGCCACGGCGCCTTCGCCCATGCCGGTGCCATCGGCGCCGGCTGCGAATGCGCGCGTCCGCGCGGTCGAGGAATCGATCATCATGCGGTTGCCGGCATCCGGCGGCGCCAGCATCACTTTCGCCGCGCCCACGAGCGCCGCTTCGCACTCGCCTCTCCGCAGCGCGGTGCACGCCAGGTGCACGGCGGTCAGCGAGGCCGAACAGGCCGTGTCCACCATCATGGCGGGGCCCGACCAGTTCTTCAGGAACGAAAGCCGGGTGGCGGCGTTGGACGGCACATTGAGCGCGAAGATCTGCTCGTGTTTCTCCGGCAAGATCGCATCCAGCGCCTGCGCGTAGATGTGCGACGGCGACGCGCCGACGAACACGCCGATCCGCCGGCCATCGAGCGCCGTCCCGCCGTAGCCCGCGTCCTCGAGCGCCGCGAGCGCGGTTTCGTAGAATACCCGCTGCTCGGGATCCACCAGCGCGGCATCGGCGGGCGCCATGCGGAAACGGGAAGGATCGAAACTGTAAATGTCCTCAAGGTAGGCGGCTTCGCGGAAAAGCGCGGGCGCTTTCCGGCCCATGGCCGCAAGCAGCGCGCGCGCTTCGGCGGCGCGCTTTTCAGGCAGCGGGCGAACGCGGTCCACAGCGCCGGCGAGATCCCGCCAGAAGCTCGCGAGGTCTTCAAAATCGGCGAGCCGCACCGCCATCCCTATGATCGCGATAGGCGCTGAGGTTGCCTTGGGGGCGACGGCGTCTTTGGCCTGCGACGCGACCCCGGCTGGCGCAATGCGGCGCGCCTGTTCGGCGACGGTAGCGCATGCGAACAGGCTTGCCACCGTGAACACTCCCGGCCATCGCCGCTCCAGGCGCTCGTGAAGCCGCAACAGCAGCAGCGAGTTGCCGCCCGCATCAAAAAAGCCGTCGTGGAGGCCGAAGGTGGCATGGGGCAGCACTTCGCGCCAGATGGCCATCACTTCCGCCTCGACGGCGGTCGCCGGAATCGCATCCGTCGTGACGTCGAGCGGGCGCCCGGAAAGTTTCTTGCGGTCCACTTTGCCGCTCGAGGTCAGGGGCAGGCTGTCGAGCCGGAAAAAGCGCGCCGGGACCATGTACTCAGGCAACTTGCTGCGCAGATGAGCGCGCAGATCAGCGCTTGAAACGGCGCTGCCCAGCACATAGGCATGCAGTTCGGTCAGGCCTCCGGCCTGAGCGGGAACAACGATGGCACGCTCGACGGCTGCGTGGCTTTCGAGCGCGTGCTCCACTTCGCCGCACTCCACGCGGAAACCCCGGATCTTGACCTGATGATCGAGGCGGCCGAGATACTCGACTTCGCCGCCGGGCAGCCAACGGCCTCTGTCGCCTGTACGGTAGATCCGGCCGGTGTTTGCCGGACCCTTGATGAACCGCTCGGCGGTCAACTCCGGCCGGTTGACGTAGCCGCGCGCCACCTGCGGGCCGCCGATGCAAATCTCACCGGGCACTCCGACCGGAACGGGCCGCCCGTCGCTTCCCAGAATCAGGATGCGCGTGTTGGCTACGGGCCGTCCAATGGGTACGGTTTCGCCGCCTCTCCAGGGCGAGCAGGGGTGCCAGGTGACATCCACGGTCGCCTCGGTGGGGCCGTAGAGATTGTGCAACTCCACGCCATACGGGCCGTGCAGCAGGCGGTTGAAGCGTTCCACGTGTTGAACATCCAGGGCTTCTCCGCTCGCGAAGACGTAGCGCAGGCTGCGCAGGCGCTCCGGCGCTACACGCCCATCCTCCAGGGCCGCCAGGAACTCGGCCAGCATGGAGGGCACGAAGTGCATGACCGTCACGCCGAACCGTTCCACGGCGGCGGCCAGGGCGGCCGGATCCTTTTCCGCGCCCAGCGGCGCCAGAGCCACGGCCGCGCCGGTCCAGGACCACCAGAAGAGTTCCCACACCGACACGTCAAAGGTCACCGGCGTCTTTTGTAGGATCACGTCGCCTGGACCGATCGGGAGTGTCCGCTGCATCCACAAGATCCGGTTGAGCACGGAATGGTGCTCGATGGCCACGCCTTTGGGCCGGCCCGTGGAGCCGGAAGTGTAAATGACATACGCCAGGTCGTCCGGATTCACAGCCCGGCAAACGGGATCGGCGTCGCGCGCTTCCGGCACTACCACTCGATCCGGCGGGAAAAGCCCGGCGCACTGGGCCGAGGCAACCACCAGGGGATGACCCAAATCCGCGAGCATGTCGTTGCGCCGCGCGGCGGGATAGTCCGGATCGATCGGCGCATACGCCGCACCGGCGAGCAAGACTCCGTGAATCGCGGCGAGCATCTCCACCGACCGGCGCGCGCACACCGCCACCACCGAGCCCGGCTCGACACCCCGAGCAGCCAGCGCCGCCGCTACGGCTCCGGCGCGGCGCGCGAAAGCGCGGTAGGTCAGGGTTTCGCCATCGGTGAGGACCGCCGTAGCCTCGCCCCGCGCTGCGGCCTGGGCGAGGAAAGGCTGCGGCACGGTCTGGCGGACCGGCAGATCAATCGCCGTCGCGTTGAAGCCGTCGAGCACCAGACGGGCCTCGTCCTCGGACATCCACGGCAGGTCTTCGATTGGGGAATCAGGATTGGCCACCGCCGCTGCCGCCAGCACTTCGAAACGCCGCAGCATAGCGGCGATGGTGCCGGCTTCGAACAGGTCCGCGTCGTACATGACGCGCGCGCGTATCCCGCCGCCCGAGGCCTGGAAATAGAACTCCAGGTCGAACTTGGAGAACGGGAACGGAACATCGATGAAGGCGGCCTTCACACCCGGCAGCGCGGGAGGCCGCGGGTCTTCATCCTGCCACACGGCGAGCACGTCAAAGAGCGGGTTGCGGCTCGTGTCGCGCGGTGCTTGAACAGCGTCCACCACCGCTTCAAACGGGCAGTCCCCGTCGGCCAGGGCATCAAGGAGCGTGGAGCGGGTCTTTTCAAGCAGCGCGCGGAAAGTCGCCGCCGGGTCGATTTGCTGGCGCAGCGCCAGGGTATTCACGAAGAAACCGACCATTTCGGCGAGTTCCGCGCGGTCGCGTCCGGCCGACAGCGTTCCCAGGCAGATATCGTTCTGGCCGCTGTGGCGGTAGAGCAGCACCTGAACCAGCGCCAGCAGCGCCATGAATGGTGTGCCACCGGAAGCCGCGGCCAGGGCGGACAAGCGGCGCGCCGTTTCGGGCTCGAGAGTGAAATCGGCCCAACCGCCGCGGCCCCGCCGGACCGCCGGCCGGCTGTGATCCGTGGGAAGGAGCAGGGGGGCCGGCAGCGGATCGAGCCGCCGCCGCCAGCGCTCAAGCTTCTCCTTCGCGTCGGCCGACTCCAGCCAGGCGTGCTGCCACGCGGCGAAGTCCTCATAACCGCGATCGAGCGGTGCGAGCGGCAGCCCGGCATAAAGCGCCCCCAGGTCGCGCAACAGAACCGGCGCAGACCAGCCATCGCAGACCGAATGATGCAGAACCACGATCAGCCGCCAGCGCTCGGCGCCCAGCTTCAGCAGCACCGCGCGCGCCGGGGCATCGCGCTCCAGCACGAACGGCCGCGCCACTTCCTGAGACAGGCGCTCATCGGCGGCCGCCGCCGGATCGGGCGAGGACGAGAGATCCACTACCTCCAACCGCAGCGCGCCCGGCAGCGCAAGAATCTGCCGCGCCTCCGCCTGATCCGCAGCCGATGGCGCCAGGCGAAGGCGCAAGGCGTGCTGGCGTTCCTCCAGTGCGGCGAAAGCCCGGCTCAGCGCCGCTACATCCAGCGGGCCCTCAAGATCGAGCGCGACCGGAACGTTATACAGGCCGCTATCGGGGTGGAGGCGCTGCAAGACCCACAGCCGCGCCTGGCCGCTCGATAGCGGATAGGTCGGCCCCGGGGCCTTGGGCAACCGCTCGGTTGAGGCGCCCTGTCCGATGAGAGCGGCGATGCCGGCAACCGTGCGCCGGCTCAAAATGTCCTTGATCAGCGGGCGCGTCCCGGTGGCCCGTTCGATCAACCCGGCCAGCCGCATGGCGAGCAGGCTGTGCCCGCCGAGTTCAAAAAAGTCGCTCCCGGCATCGATCGTGCCGGTGGCCTTGTCCCCGAAAACTTCGGCGAACAAACGCGCCACCAGCGCTTCCGCCGCGGTGGCCGGCGCGCGGCCTGCCCCGGCTGCTGCCTTTCCGGCATCGGCAGCCGCCAATGCCGCGGCTGCGCGCAGATCCTTCTTTCCGTTTGCCGTCACGGGTAGTGAGGGAACCACCACGAAGCGCGCCGGGACCATAAAGGAGGGCAACTTGCGCGCGACCGCCTCACGCCATCGACCGTCATCCGCAGCATCGGCTGCCACGACGGCCACGAGCACATCGCGATCGACCACGACGGCCGCGTCCCGAATTTCCTCAAGAGCGCACAGCGCAGTCTCTATGGCGCCGGTCTCGATGCGCCGGCCTCGCAACTTGATCTGGCCATCGCGCCGCCCGCCGAACTCCAGCACCCCGTCCTCGCGCCAGCGGGCGATGTCGCCGGTTCGATAGATCCGCCTTCCGTCCTCCAGGGTCACGAACTTTTCGGCCGTCAGGCTCTCGCGTGCGGCGTATCCGAGCGCCACTCCGTCCCCGGCGGCGCACAACTCGCCCCACACGCCAATGGGGACCGGCTGGAAAGCCTCGTCGAGAATCAAGACCTGCGTGTTGGCGATAGGTTTTCCGATGGGAATCGGACCGCTGAGGTCCTCGAACGCGATTCTGTGCAGGGTAGTAAAGGTAGTGTTCTCTGTCGGACCGTAGGCGTTGAACAGTTCCAGCCGGGGGCACGCTTCCATCACCTTCCGGACGTGCGGGACGCTGAGCACTTCGCCTCCCGTGAACAGCCGCCGCAGCGAACCGAAGCACTCGGGCGCCTCGCCGGCGACACGGTTAAACAGGCTCGCGGTGAGCCACATCACGGTGACGCCCTCGGAAACGAGCGAAGCGGACAACTTCCGCGGGTCGAACACCACCTCGTCGTCCAACACCGCGATCCGGCCTCCGTTCAGCAGCGGAGACCAGATTTCCAGGGTGGCCGCATCGAAACCGAGAGGTGCGGCCTGCGCCAAGACGTCCCCCGGATCGAGCGACACCACGCCGGCGTTGAGCACCAGCCGCGCCACCGCGCGATGGGGCACTACGACGCCCTTCGGCTCTCCCGACGAACCGGAGGTGAACATCACGTAGACCGGATCGCCTCCGGAACGCTCCACCTCCGGGAGCGCATCCCCCGGGATCGCCAGAGTCCCGGCGTCCAGCATGTCCGCGCCGGTGTGCGCGAAACGCTCGCGGCCATGTGCATCGGCGACAATCAGCTTCGCCCCGGCCGCATCCATCAGGCGCGACGCCAGCTCCACGGGCATCGTGGCATCGAGCGGCAGGTAAACCCCGCCGGCTTTCACGATTGCAAGGGTGACCGCGATCGCGTTCACGCCCCGCTCCATCGCCATCGCCACCGTGGCGCCGGGGGTCACTCCGGCGTGCAGTAGGCCGCGTGCCAGGTCGTCCGAGAGGCGGTCGAGCTCGCGATAAGTGAGGCGATGGCTGCCATGGCTCACGGCTATCCGGTCGGCGTGCTGCCGGGCTGCGGCACGGAACAGGCGGGCGAGAGAGGCGTCCCGCGGGTAGGGCCGCGTTGTGGCGTTGAACTCCTCGGTAACCTTCCCCCGTTCTTCGGCCGGCAAAAGGGCCAGCCGCGAAACAGGCGCATCATCAGGCCGCGCGGCTGCGTCTTTTAGCGAGACTTGAATGTGGCGCGCCAGGCGCTCCATTCGCCCGCGCGAGTACAGGCCCTCATCGTATTCAATGGCCAGCTTCGCCTTGCCACGGCTCGTCCGGACCAACGTCAGCATCAGCGGAAACTTGCCCGCACCGAACTCGGAGGACCCATCGTCGAGCGCCAGCAGCGAATCGTCTTCAACAATGACCGCGGCATCGAACAGCGGCGCTTGATTCTCCTGGAATTTCGCAGCGTCGCGAACCAGCCAGCTCAGCGGGTACTCCTGGTGCGCCATCACCGCCAGGGTCTCGGCCTTCATGGCCGCGGCCAGATCGGAAAACTTGAGCGAGGCCGCCTGTTCCACGCGCACCGGCAGCGCGTTGGCAAAGCATCCCACCGCATTTTCAAAGGCTTCTTCCGGCCGGCATGCAAACGGCATAGCCACCGCGACGGCGTGGCCGGCACCCTTGTAGCGGCCGAGCACGGCAGCCACGGCGCTCGCCCACACCATCATGGGCGTCACGTGGAGACGCACGGAAAGCGTCTTCACCGCGGCGGCGGCATCCTCATCGACTTCCACCAGCAGGCGCCGCCCGCGACTCTTCGCCGCCGGGTCGGCCGGCAACGGCTCGAGCGCCGGGCGTTTCAGCCTTTCGCGCCAGAACTCCCGCAAGGCTTCGCCCCGCGGGCCAGCCAGGCTCGCGCGCCACATCGCCGCCAGAGCCGTGAAGCCGGCCTCCACCGGGGGCAAGTTGGCTTCGCGCCCGGCGAGAATTTCGGCAAACTCGCGCCGCAGAATACCGATCGAGCGGCCGTCAACCACGATATGGTCGAAGTTCGCAACCAGCACAGACCGGCCCTCGCGGTCGCGGCAAAGGTGGAAGCGAGCCAGCGGTCCGTGCTCCAGGTCAAATGGCTGAGCGATTTCGCGCCGTACCACGTCCCACAAGTCGCTCTCCAGATCCACTTCGAAAGCCGGCTCCGCTTCCGGCAGCAGCACCTGGACCACGCTGCCTTCGCGCTCCCGCAGGACAACGCGCAGGGCTTCGTGGCGCGCGATGAGCCGGCGCAGGGCTTCCCGTACGGCTTCGGGAGCGGGGTTCCCCTCCAGGTGGAAGAAGACCGGCATGGAGTACGTCGTTTCGCTGGGCGCGTCGCGGCGGTCAACCCACATGCCTTCCTGGATGGGTGTCGTGGGGTACTCCACGGCGTCGACCGTGTCCTTTGCCTGGCTAGCGGGAGCGTCCGGCTCCTCGCCGGAACCGAGCTCGCTCTCCACCGCCCGCGCCAGTTGCGCAACAGTGGGCTCGGCGAAGAACCGCGCCATCGGCACCCGCACTCCGAACGAGCGCCGGATGCGTGAGAGGACACTGGCAGCGAGCAGGCTGTTGCCCCCCAAGCGGAAGAAGTCGTCGTTCTTTGAAACCGGGCCGCATCCGAGCACCTCTTCCCAGATCTCCACTACATTCTTTTCGGTAGGCGTCAGGGGTTCCTGGTCCGGTTCCGGGCTTGCGGTCCGGGGCGGCGGCGCAGGCAGCGCCTTGCGGTCCACCTTGCCATTGGGAGTCATGGGGAAGGCGTCGAGAGGCACGATATCCTGCGGCACCATGTGCCGGGGCAGGCGCTCTTCGAGGTATGCGCGCAGAATGCCGGGCTCCGCTTCGCCGGTCACGTAGGCCGCAAGATACGGTCCTGCGTTGCCCTCGCGAACCACAGCCACGGCATCGCGGACGCCGGCGTGCGACCGCAGGCAGGCTTCAATCTCGCCCAACTCGATGCGGAAACCGTTGACCTTGACCTGGTGATCGATCCGCCCAAGAAACTCGAGTTCGCCGTCCGCCCGCCATCGTGCGAGGTCTCCGGTGCGGTAGAGTCTGCTTCCCGGAGGGCCGAAAGGATCGGCCACGAACTTCTCGGCAGTGAGCGCGGGCAGGTTATAGTAGCCGCGCGCCAAATGCGCGCCGCCCAGCCAGAGTTCGCCCGCCACCCCGATCCCCACCGGGTTCATCCGCTCGTCCAGCACATAGGCTCGCACCGCGGGATAGGGGCGCCCGATCGGCACCACGGCGCTTTCGACGGGCCGCTTGACAACCTTGGCCGTGGCCCAGATGGTCGCCTCGGTGGGGCCGTAAAGGTTGTACAGGTTGCCTGCGGCAAGCAGTTTTTCGGCCAGGTCGCCAGCCATCGCTTCGCCGCCGCACAGCAGGCGCAACCCGGAAGGCGGCAGCCAGCCGCTTTCGAGCAGCATGCGCCAGCTTGCCGGCGTCGCCTGCATGACGGTGGGCTTTGCCTCGGCGATCCGTGCCGCCAGCGCCTCCGCATCGCGGGCTTCGCCGTGCCCGGCCAGCACCACCGTTCCACCCACAAGCAGCGGACCGAAAAGTTCCAGGCCGGCGATGTCGAACGAAGGAGGCGTAACCGCCAAAAGCCGGTCGCCGGGCCGGATCAATCCGAGCTCCATCGAGCCGGCGAAGAACTGGGCCAGAGCTCCGTGCGGGATGGAAACGCCTTTAGGTTTTCCTGTCGACCCCGACGTGTAGATCACGTAGGCGAGGCTCGCAGGATCGGGTTTTCGCGCGAGATCTCCGGAGGGAAGCGCGGCCAGCTCGACCGGCTCCGGCGCGACGTCGAGCAGCACGCAATCCGCCGGCGGATCGAGGAGCCCATGCATTTCCCCGGCGGTTACGACCACTCGGGCGCCGCTATCGGCCAGCATGAACGCGAGGCGCTCCCGCGGATAGCCGGGATCGAGAGGGACGTAGGCGCCTCCTGCCTTGAGGATTCCGAGCAGCGCCGCCACCAGATCCACCGACCGCTCCAGGCACACCGCCACCAGCGACTCCGGTCCCACGCCGAGATTCTGAAGACACCGCGCCAGGCGGTTGGCGCGCGCGTTCAGCTCGCCATAGCTGAGTTGCTCGTTGCCGCAGACTACGGCGGGCGCTTCCGGTGTGCGCCGCGCCTGCGCTTCGAACCCTTCGACTACGGTAACCGGGGACTTGCAGGGCGGGGAGCCGGCATTGAAATCCACCACCACGCGCTGGCGTTCGCCAAGCGCCAGCACCGGCAGGCTCTCAAGCGGCGTTTCCGCGCAATCGGGCAAGGCATCGAGCAGCGCCAGGAACCGCGCGGCGTAAAGGTCTGCCGCCGCTTCGTCCAGATACGCGAGGTTATGGACGAAATCGATATCGATTGAAGGGTTCCGCGCGTAATCGCGCACAAAAATCGCGAGCGGATCGAGCATCTCCCGGTTCAGGACCGCTTCCGCGACGACGCGCGATCCGTCGGCCAGGGTGCCGTAATCGGCCGGCTCGAAGGAGAAGCTGATGTCGTAGACCTGCGTGCGGCCGGAGGCGGCGAGCCCGAGCTGCCTGTTCAACTCCGCCAGCGGGTATCGCTGATGCCGGTATGCACGGCGCAGATCCGCGCCGATCTGCCGCATCAAATCGCCGAAGCGGGTCTCGGGCGCGTAGCGGCAGCGGAGCGCGTTGGTCGTGGCAAACAGGCCCACGGTGCGCTTGTCCTGGGCGGTTCTCCGGTTCAGCGCGGGGACCCCGATACTGATGTCCCATTGCCCCTCAGTGCGAGCGAACAAGGCGTAGATCGCCGCAAGCAAAAGGGAGTTGGCGGTGGCGCCTTGCGCTTTGGCGAACTCGGTCAGCCGTGCATAGCTCTCCCGGCTGAGGGAAACCTGGCTGGCCCGGCTGCCATGTCTGCGTGAAGGCCGGCGGCTGAACAGGGGCGGAGATGGCGGCTGATGAATGCCCAGCCAATAAGCGGCGTCCTCGCGGCAGCGCTCCGATGAATAATAGCTCTGCTCCTGAGCCACATGGTCGAGCCAGTTGCCGCCTTCCGGCCGCTGCGGCGTCCCCCCGGAAAGCAGCGTGGAATACGCATCCAGAACCTGCCTGGTGATTAAAGAGATTCCCCAGCCATCGCACACCAGGTGCGAATAGACGTTGAGCCAGCACCATCGCCGCTCGCCGGCTTTCAACAGGTCGAAGCGGAACAGTCCCGGGCGCTCGATGTCGAACGGCTGGTTGAATCGCAGCTCGATTTGCCGGCGAACGGCCGCTTCCGGATCGGCTTCCGCGGTGCAGTCGATCACCTCCACCGGCACCGGCACCGAGGGAGCGACACTCTGCATCAATCCTGCATCGGTTGCCGTGAAGGAGAGCCGCAGCGCCTCGTGCCAGCCGGCCACCAGATTCAGCGCGGTCTTGAAGGCGTCCACATCCAGAGCTGTTTCGATCCAGATAGCGCCGCCGATGTTGTACGCGCTTGCCGCCCCGCTCCTTTCCTGATCGAGCCAGATGCCCGCCTGGTCAGGCAGCACCGGATAAGTACCACGATCTTCGCCGAGCATCAGAGCACGGCCTCCTCGATTCTCTGGCGCAAGCTGCGCGGGCGCATGTCCTGCCACGCGGCGTCGACAAACTGAAGGCACTCTTCCCTTGTGCCCTCTTTCACTACCGACCAGCCGCCCGGCACGGGCACGTCGCCGCGCCACAACGAATACTGTTCCTCGCCGTTGACCAGAACCAAGAATTTGAAATCGTCAGGAAGGCTTTCCCAGGCCATGCTTCGGGCTCCCGTTGGTTGCAGTTGCAAAGCGCTTGATCGACGGGCGGAGATTTCGACTGTAGGGTTTTTTTTGCCGTTAGGGATAAACGAATCGCTGGTTGAGGCCGATCAATTCACGAGCGCTTGCCACGGCGGACCATCAGGCAGCGGCGCACAAGAGCATCGAGAACTCAACGCATGGAACACCCAGTCGACAACAGAATGGCGGAGCGCTTACCGGCGCTCGCGGCGATACTGCTCAGCGCGTTGATGGTTGCCGCCTGCGGCAGGCAGGCACACTCGTCCGCGCAGCAGGCTCCGGCGCCCGTCACCGTCATCGTCGAGCGCGCCGAACGTCGCGACGTGCCACTGGTCTCGGAACTGGTGGGGCGCACCGAGGCGGAGGCCGACGTGGAGATTCGCGCCAACGTCGAGGGCCGCCTGGAGGAAGCTTTCTTTCAAGAAGGGAGCATGGTAAAGAAGGGCCAGAGGCTCTTCCGAATCGATTCCCGGCGCTACGAGGCCCGGTACAACTGGCCCGGGCTGCTCTCGAGAAAGCCGAAGCGGAACTGGAACTGGCGCGCGAGCAGCAGCGCCTGGTGAATGCGCAATCCGCACTCAGGCAAGCGGAAGCCAACCTGCTGAAGGCCGACCAGGACCTCGAACGGTTGAAGCCGCTTGCTGCCCGCCGTGCCGTTCCGGAACGGGATCTCGATCAGGCGGTTGCCGCTTATGCCTCGGCACAGGCTGCCGCCGAAGACGCACGCGCGACGGTGAAGACCACCATGGTCATCGACCGTGTAGGCCTGCGCCAGGCGGAAGCCAACGTCAGTTCCGCCAGGGCAGCGCTGGCGGCGGCGCAACTGGACCTGGAGGAAACCGACATCCGAGCGCCCATCAGTGGGCGCATCGGCCGTATCGAGGTGGGGTAGGCAACTACGTCGGCCCTGGCCGGGGGCGGCTGGCAACCATCTCGCAGATCGACCCAATCCACCTGGTGTTTAACATCCCCGAGCAGCTCTATCTGCGGATCCTCACCGTGGCGCCGACCAGGCCGGCATCAACAACATCGAGCTGGTGCTCGCCGATGGCGGCGTCTACCCCTACCGGGGCCGGTTCGCCTTCCTGGATAGGGCGGTCGCCAGCCGAACTGGCACGCTGGAGGCGGTACGGGCGCAGGCAAAACTCAACTACCAGCGAACAGTCATCCAGGCTTTCCGCGAAGTAGCAGATGCCCTGGCCGCGCGCCGCAATCTCACCGAACTCAGACAGGAGCAGGAGGGCCTGGTGGAGAGTCTCCGCCAGGCGGTGGAACTTGCCGAGCTGCGCTATCGGGGCGGCGTCGCGAGCTATCTCGAGTACCTCGATTCCGAGCGCGCATCATTCGATGCCCAACTCCGGCTCGTGCAGGCACGCCTGGAGGAGCTGAACAGCGTCATTGCGCTGTACCTGGCCCTTGGGGGCGGCTGGCAGTAATTGGTCTTCGCGCGGCGCTACGTATCTCGAGCGGCCGGACTCTCCTCCAGCGGAACGGTCTCGCGCTCGATGATCCGAAGTGGCTTCGTTCCCACGGCAGCAGCAACCGCCACCCGATAACCGTCTCCTCGCCGCAGAGCGAAGCGCCAGCGGTCAGGGCGGTCGGGGCAGCCCTCGTGGAAGAGAATCCTGGGCTCCTCAGCGTCTTCCAGCAGGAAGGAAAAGCTATCCAGCGGGATGGACAGGCCCATCCCCCGGGCTTTAATATACGCTTCTTTGAGGGTCCAGAAATCGAAGAACGCCTCCGGCTTCTTTCTGAGCTGTGCGATCTCGATGGGGCTGAAGTAGCGTTCCGCGATCTCGGCGAGATCGCGCTCGGGGGCAGTGGACTCAACGTCCACGCCGATATCCATTTCCCAGGCCACCGCCACCACTGCCCGGCCTTCCGTGTGTGAAAGATTGAATTGCAAACTCCTCCATGCCGCCGGTTCCCGAATCGACGGCCGGCCATAAGGGTTCAGCTCGAATTGCCATTCGCGAGGCGGCACGGAAGCGTACTGGGACAAGGCGTGGCGCACCAAAGCGTGGCTAACGAGATACCGCTTTCTGTCCCGCTCCGACACGAATCGCCGTTGCCGCTCTCGTTCCTCAGCAGAGAGCGTGGCGAACTGCCGCTCCAGGAGTTCCGGGTCATGGATGCGGTCCGGGAACGCCCACCATAGATGCGTTTCGCCTTCAGCCGGGAGGATCACGGAGGATCACAAAATCAGATTGTAACCGGTGAGCGGCGCCGCAGCGGGTTCGTCTGTCCGGCATCGTTCAGCCGCTGCTGATCACGCCGCATAGATCAACCGGGCCTCGGCCAGCACGCCGGGCCGGATGATGGGCTTCAATGCCGGTTTGACGGCGATGTCGACACGGTGCCCCAGCAGAGTGCTGAGTTCGCGTATCAGCGCCGCGACACCCAGCAAACCAGGACGGGCTTCGGGCAGGAAGTCAACGAGGAAATCGATGTCGCTGTCGGGACGCATCTCACCACGCGCGGCCGATCCGAACACAGACAACTCCTTGACCTGGTAGCGGCGGCAGATGGCCGCAATCTCAGCCTCGGGTAGCTCGATGCCAGCGGCAGTCGACATAAAGCGACTCTCCTGCTGACCCATTATCCATCATTGGACAAGAGAAGTAAGTGAGATTTGGTTGGCCTTCGGCGTACGTCCTGAATCTGAGTGGTGCGCCCGGCGCGATTCGAACACGCGACCTTCTGGTTCGTAGCCAGACGCTCTATCCAACTGAGCTACGGGCGCAACTTGCAGAATTGGTAAGACCCAGAACCCACTCTAGCGGGTTGGGCGAAAGGGTGTCAAGTCGCATGGACCGCGGCGCGCGCGGGCGCACGCCTGATGCGGCCTTCACGGTCTAGTTTGAGCCGGTCACCCCGCCACACGACGGTCGAGCCGAACAGGCCGGCTGCCCAAACGGCCACGCCTGCGAGGTCGCGCACCGGCATGAGGTAGAAGTCCGGAATCACGCGCCGGTCTTCGAGCACCAGCGTACCGACGGCGATCCCGGCGGCCATGCGAACCGCAAGCAGCGGCAGCGCCGCCCACCAGGCGCCCGCGGCGGCCAGCAATACGGCCCATAGCGTCGCGTTCGCCAGCGGCATGCCGGCGTAGCCGCCCCCGCGCGAAACGCGTATCGTCCGCGCCCAACGCAACTGGTGACGCCAGACGTCGCCCCAGGTGCGGCCGGGCAACGAGGTCTCCACCACGCAGCGCGACAGCATCACGCGTTTCCCCAGTTCGCTGATGCGCCGCCCAAGCTGGTAATCGTCGGCGATGTAATCGGAAAGCGCGCCGTACCCTCCGATCGCTTTCAGATCCGCGGCGCGAAACGCCATCGTGGAGCCCAGGGCGAATTCCGAAATTCCTGCCAGCGGCGCCACCAGCACCCCGGGCGCGAAGTCCGTCGCGATGCCGATCGCTTCCAGGCGTCCCGGCAAGCCGCTGGCGCAGGCGCGGTAGAGACACGTGACTACGCCGCAACAGGGATCCTCAAGGCGGGAAACCACCCTCCGGAGATAGTCCTCGGGCACCCGGATGTCGCTGTCGTTGACAACCAGAATCGGATAAGCGGCGGCGGCCGCCAGCTCTTCCAGCACTCCCACTTTGGGATTCGCGGCGTCGGTGGGCGCCACGATGAGGCGGATGGGTATGTGGGGGTACTCCGCAGCCAGGCGCTCGATCTCCGGAATCGCGGGATCGTCGGGGTGGCTCACTCCGAACAGGATTTCGAAACGCGGGTAGTCCTGCTCGGCGTGCGAGCGGATGAACTCATAGAAGTCGGGATCGAGGCCGCGCACCGGTTTGAGAATCGAGACTCCAGGAAAATACGAAGGCTCCGGATCGCGCACCCGAAGGCGCCACAGCGCTGCGGCCAGCGCCAGCAATTGAAAAACGAACGCGGCCGCGCCGAGGATGAGCAGCAGATAGATCACAAGGCCAGGAGAGCGACTCCGCCCGCAACCAGTCCCGCACCGGCCCACCGCCGCCAGCTGATCCGCTCCTGGAGGGCGTACTTGGCGACGACAGTCTCGACAACGAAGCTTGCAGCCGTCGCCGGGACCGCAAAACTAAGATCGGCGACCGATAACAAGGTAAGAAACGCGAAAAATGACACGGCCATCATTGCAACCGCAAGAATAATATACCAGTTCCCCGCAATGCGCGCGGCCACGCGGCCAAGAGCGCCAGGGCGGAAGTCGTGAATTTCGCCATGGCGTTTCATCGCCTTCGTCTGGAGCACGTCGGCAATCGTGGTGGCGCCCACGATGATCATCACAAGGAGCCAGTTCACACGCATACCTCCGTCTTCTCCTCGGAGCGAGTGGAGGCCGGCTTGGGCGGCCGCGGTGAGGTGGTGCGGACCGCGGTGGACCCCACCAGCGCAATCCCGGCCACGATCAGCAGCGTGCCGGCCCAGCGGGCCAGGCTGATGTGCTCGCCCAGAAACAGGCGGCCGAGCACCGCGTTCAGAACGTAGCCGATGGCGGTCACGGGCAGCACATAGCTGAGGTCAGCCCAGCTCAACAGAGCCAGACGTGTGAACATCCATACGATCAGCAAACCGATGCCGACGGCAACCCACGGATGAAAGATGACGCGGACGTATTCCAGGACGGAGTTGCCCAACACCGTCCCGCTCCGCTTCAACCCCCAGCTAATGACGAAGTTTCCGAGGACATTGGCGAGGACAACAATTAACGTGAAGATTCTCGTTTTCAGATGAAGACGGTCGCTCACTCGATCACTCGTTCCGCTCCCCCGGCGTACGCGCCGCTCACCCCTTTGTGTTCGGCTACGAACTTCTTCCGCTTGGAGCGCAAGGCCAGATACTCCCGGGCTTCCTTGTAAAGCCGCCTGCGTTCAGCGCCATCCCAGAGCGCCCTGCGCACCACGCGCCAGATTACCCGCGGGCGGAAGTAATACTCTCCGTAAAACTTTTCGACCCATTCGACCAGTTCCGCCCGGTCCAGTCCCGGGTAGACCACGTTGGGCAACTGATGGCCGCTTTCGTCGGTCATGGAATCCACGGTGATCAGGCCGTTCCGCGACGCGTAATCGTAGAATTCCGTTCCGGGGTAAGGATGAGCGATCGAAACCTGAATCGTTTCGGTGTCGAGCCGCTTGGCGAACTCGATGGTCTGGCGAAGGGTTTCGCGGGTCTCGCCGGGCAAGCCAACGATGTAGTCGCCGTGCACCAGCAACCCAAGCTTCTTGCAGTTCGCCGTGAACCGCTGCGCCATCTCCACGGTGGCGCCTTTCTTGATGTTTCTCAGAATCTGCGGAGCGCCGGACTCGTAGCCCACGATCAGCAGGCGGCAGCCCGCTTCCTTCATCGCCTTCAGCGTTTCGTAGTCGGTCGTGACGCGCGATGTGCATGACCAGGTGAACTTCAACGGCTTAAGCTTCTTGCACAGCTCGATCGTGCGGGCTTTCTGGTAGTTGAACGTGTCGTCGTCGAAGAAGATCTCCTTCAGATTCGGAAAGGTCTCCAGAGCAAACCGCACCTCGGCGGCGACGTCGTCGGCGGAGCGCACGCGCCAGCGGTGACCCGAATGGGTCTGCGGCCACAAGCAGAAGGTGCACAACGCGGGACAGCCGCGCGACGTGTAGAAGGCAATGAACGGGTGGAGGAGAAACGGGACGTTGTAGCGCGTTATATCGAGGTCTCGCTTATAGACGCGCGTCACCCACGGCAGCTCGTCCAGGTTCTCGATCGCAGGGCCATCCGGGTTGTGGCGGAAGCCGCCGTTGTCTCTGTAGCTCACCCCGGGAAGTTCGGCAAGCGAGGCGCCCCGCGCGTAATTCACGATCTGGTAATCGAACTCCCGGCGCACCACGAAGTCGATTGCGCTGGAAGCGCGCAGCGCCCCCTCTGGGTTCACGGTAACCGGAGGGCCGACGAACGCCACCTTGAGCTTCGGGTTGGCGTCCTTCATCATTTCGGCGATCTTGACGTCCACGTGGAAGCCGGGCGTGGAGGTGAACAGCACGAGCAGCTCGTAATCGGCGGCCATTGCGACCGTCTGCTCGATGGAGATCTTGTGGGGAGGGGCGTCCACCACCTTGCTGTCCGGCAGCATGCCCGCCGGGTAGCAGAGCCACACGGGATACCAGTAGGACTCGATCTCACGCGTGGCGGGCCAGCGTGAACTCGCGCCTCCGTCAAATCCCTCAAAAGAAGGAGGGTTCAGGAACAACGTCCTCATCGGCACTCCTTCGAGCTTACCGGTTCTCTGCCTTTCATGTACATGAAAATGAACGGGAATGCCTTCAGCCCTACCTGGGCGGTGCAAATTCAGCGCTGAGCGCTGCCGGCCGCTTGGGCGATCTGAGGGCTGCTGGTGCCCGCGACGGCTTCAATTGCGGCGTCGGATTCGCCAAGCTTGTAATTATCGAACCAGATCGTGAGCTGCGCCTTGCCCACAAGCCGGGTTTCGACATCACTGATCAGGCGCCTGGGAACCGCAATCCCATCACAGATGTAATAATCTCGAACAAAATAAACGCTTTTCAGGAAGACTGAGGGGTTTTTTACCAATTCACCCCATTCGCGAAGCGGCAAGGCCGTCTGCTGATCGATCCACAACTCGCCCTTAAACAGCCCCAGGCGTTTCTGCCGCGGGGTTAGCTGAATGACATAGGCCGGCCGCCCGGCATAATCGGCGACTCCTTTGTATTTGAACTTGTAATTGGCCGGCGTGATCGCGATGGAGCTGGAATAGTCGCTCCGTGCCTGCTGTTCGGCTTGCAGGAAGCGGGCGATCACTTCCTTCTTCACCATACTGTCGCCTTCGTACCGCTGCCAGCTCGGCGGATAAAAGATCTGTCCGAGCTTCGTGATGAATTTCAAAGCACGCAGCCTGCCATGCTTTCTGAGCCGCGGGAGTTTGGCGTCGATATCGACTTCGATGGAAGCCGAGAACTTGTTCCTGTTCTGAACTTCAAGGGCAGAGAGATAACGCCCCACGAGCTCGTCGGCATCCGGTGGGGAGGACGCGGGCGGCGAGTTGGGATCCGCCCACAGCAAGAGGGGAAAGGCGGTAACCACTGCGACTTTCAACAACTTTTTCACTTGAGCTTGAGCCTTCTCTTTTGTTCACTCTATCACAGGAAGGGATGTGATAAACAACGCCGGGGTTCCCGGAAATTCCCCGGCGCGGCGTTCATCCAACTGATAACATAATGGCATGTTTACGGTACCTACCGGAGCCCGGCGGGAAGAGAAGCTGTTGGTAACCAACGAAGTCGCCGTCAATTTTTTGGGGATGGAGAGCGCCCGAGTGCTGTCCACCCCCCACTTGATCGGGTATCTGGAGATGACGGCCCGGAACCTGATTAAGGAGCACCTGCCGGAGGGCTGGGATTCGGTGGGAACCCACGTTGACCTCCGGCATCTCGCCGCAACGCCGGTGGGGATGGCGGTGCGCCTCGCCGCCGAAATCCTCTCCTCCGGCGAGAACCGGGTGGTGTGCCGGGTGGAGGCCTGGGACGAGCAGGAAAAGGTGGCCGAGGGTATCCATGAGCGGTTTGTGATCGAAGTCGCCCGGTTCGCCGCGCGGGTTCAGGCGAAGGCGGCCGCCGGCTCCGCCCGGAGTAGCGCCTCCGATTCGGTTGTTGTAGAATGAGTTGATGTCACCTTCGGAATGCGCGCTCTGAGAGTGCGCCCGCACGTGTGAGGCGGTCCGGCAAAGCATTTACCAAACAGGAAGGTTCCAATGTTTGCAGTCATACAGACAGGCGGGAAACAGTATCGCGTCTCCCCCGGCGATGAGATCGACGTGGAAAAGTTGCCGTGGGAGGCCGGAGTCGAACTCGAGTTGAACAGCGTACTGGCTGTTTCCCGGGAACCCGGCGAGTTGTTGACCGGCCCCGAGCTGGAGGGAGCAAAAGTTCTAGCGACCATCGTCAGGCACGGCCGCGGCGAGAAGATCCGGGTCTTTAAGTTCAAGCGCAAGAAGCAGTATAAGCGCACGATCGGCCACCGGCAGGACTACACCCGGCTGAAGGTGACCGGCATTGTCGTTTAGGAGCACGTCATGGCGCACAAGAAAGGTTTAGGCAGTTCGCGCAACGGACGCGATTCCAACGCGCAGCGGCTCGGAGTGAAGGCATTCAACGGCCAGATGGTTTCCGGCGGTTCCATTCTGGTCCGGCAGCGCGGCACGCCGTTCAAACCCGGCGAAAACGTGGGCCGGGGCAAGGACGACACGCTGTTCGCGAAAGTATCCGGCATCGTGGAATTCCGGGACCGCGGCCGGCTGGGCAAGTTCGTTTCCGTCAGAGTGGCATCCTGAGAGGCCGCCCTTTGAAAGGGCGGCTCCGCCGCGCATCCAGCGAGTACTCCCCAATAAGAGCCGATGTTTATCGACGAAGCCGTCATCTACGTCAAGGCCGGTGACGGCGGCAACGGATGTGTTGCGTTCCGGCGTGAGAAATACGTGCCGCGCGGCGGTCCGAGCGGCGGGGACGGCGGGCGCGGCGGTGACGTTGTGCTGGTCTCCAGCGAGCACTACAACACTCTCCTGCATTTCCGTTTCAATCCCGAGTACAGGGCCGAGCGCGGGCGGCACGGCGAGGGCAGCAACCGGACGGGGCGCCACGGGGAGTCAATCGAGGTTCCCGTCCCGGTAGGCACCGTTGTTTTCGACGCCGATACGGGCGAGCAACTCCACGATTTCGTCACTGCGGGAGACCGGTTCGTGGCGGCGCGCGGCGGGCGCGGGGGACGCGGCAACGCGCGGTTCGCCACTCCGACCCATCAGGCGCCTACCGAGTTTGAGCCCGGCCGTCCGGGCGAGGAACGCCGGCTCCGCCTGGAACTGAAGCTGCTTGCCGATGCCGGGCTGGTCGGTTTCCCCAACGCCGGAAAGTCCACCCTGATCTCCCGGATTTCCGCGGCGCGGCCGAAGATCGCCGATTACCCGTTCACCACACTCGAACCGCATCTCGGGGTGGTCTCACTGGAAGATCAGCGAACCTATGTGGTAGCGGACATTCCGGGCCTGATCGAGGGCGCGCACGAAGGCCACGGACTCGGCGTGCGCTTCCTCCGGCACATCGAGCGGACGCGCCTGCTGGTGCACCTGGTGGACATCTCCGAGGCCACCGGCCGCGATCCGGTTCGCGATTTCGAAGTGGTCACGGCCGAGCTGGCAAGCTTCAGCGAGGAGCTGGCCAAGAAGCCTGCGATCGTGGTTGCCACGAAGCTCGATGCGGCGCAGGATCCCGAACGGCTGGAATCGCTGCGGCGGATGGCGGCCGAAAAAGAACTTCCCTTTTATGCCATCTCCAGCGTCACCGGTCAAGGGATTGAAGAACTGAAATACGCGATAGGGGAGAGGGTCTGTAAGTAGATTCCGGCCGAACTACATAGTCAGGCGCCGCCGGTCCGAATGTTACCGCGGCACGAGGATCGCCGGAGAAAACACCGGCCGCCGGGCGAAATAGCCTTCCCGGTGGAGCCTGCGATACATGTTACCGGCGATTTCCGCCGCCGTCGGCCCGCTTACTCCATACCCGCCGGTCAGCAGGACGACAACCACGATCTTGTTTTCGCCGAAATCGCTGTACGAACCGAACCAGCCCAGATGAGTCGTCCCGCCCGTGCAGGTGCCCGTCTTACCGCAGATGGGGGCCTCAGGACTATAAAAGGCGCGCCGCGCAGTTCCGAATTCCACAGCGCCCATCAGGCCGGGCTTGATGTGAGGAATATACTCGGCAATATCAAGGCGCCGCTTGATGCGCGGCACGAACTTGTCGATTTCTTCCTGAGTCTGGGGGTACTGCAGGTAATAATAGTGTTCCACCGTTGCAAATCGCCGACAGCAGCGCAGCCAGTTGCAGCGGTGTGAGCGTAATGCCCTCTCCGAAGCTGGCCATCATGCCCATGCCGCCGTTCTTCGGCGGGGCGTCGGCGAAATAACCCGGCTCCTCGCCCTCGATATTCAAACCCGCCTTTTCGCCCAAACCAAACAGCCTGGCGTAATAGGCGAACCGTTCGTAGCCGAGCTTCACGCCGAGATTGGCGAAGTACGGATTATTGGAGACCGCCAGGGCATGCGTGAGGTTCATGCGCGTGCCCGACGTCAGGCGCACGGGCGTCTTGCTGTCGATCAAGCCTTCGGCGAGCGCCGCCAGCGCTACCGGAATTTTCACCGTCGAACACGGCTGGAAACCGCTCTTGAGAGCAACCCGCTGGTTCACCATCGTGAGGACACGCCCGGTAGACGGGTCGACTGCGACAATCGAGCCGTTGTAGGGACCGAGCGCCTCGACGGCCGCGGCGCGGACAACGGGGTCGTCTCCCGCCGTGCGGTCACCCGATGTGGAGTCGGCGAAGGTGGGCGTCGTCCACGGGCTGCGGCGCGCCCGCGTCCGCCTGGCCTGGCTGCGTGTCAGCGTGGCCGGGGTTGTCTTTTTCGATACGGCTGTCTTCTTTTTCGCGGTCTGAACGGCGGTCTTCTTCGCCGTCGTTGTTTTCTTAGTGGTTGTGGTTTTTTTCTGTGCGGGAGCCGCGAAAACTACGCCGGCGAAGACCAGCAGTACAACTGCCAGATACAGAGGTCCGCTTTTCCGTCTGTGCATGAGAGCAGCGATTTCTTACACAACACGAGATAGGCCCGCTCTTCAGGCCGTCAGTGACCACACTTTCCCTGCGATCACTTCAATTCTCGACGAACAAAACATTCAAGTCAAGCCGCGTGCGATGCGCAAGCCGGGCCGGATTATGCAAATAAGCGGCGCAAACGCAATTGGATAAGTGGTCCGCAACACGAAAAAAAGTGCTTGCGCGCCGCCATACCGGCGGTATATGACTAGGATGCTATGAAAAATACGGTCGGCATCGGGATGATCGGGTACAAGTTCATGGGCAAGGCCCATACGAACGCCTACCGGCAAGCCGGATATTTTTTCGATCCGCCGGTCAAGGCGCGGCTTCGGGTAGTCTGCGGGCGCGACATCGCAAAGGTTTCGAGATTCGCCGAGCGCTGGGGTTGGGAGAAAGCGGTTGGGGACTGGCGGCAGGTGATCGACGATCCCGAGGTCCAGATCGTGGACATTTGCTCGCCCAACAACACCCATTGCGAAATCGCGCTGGCGGCGCTCGAGGCAGGAAAGATCGTTGCCTGCGAGAAACCGCTGGCGATGAATAAGGATGAGGCGGCACGGATGGTGGCAGCGGCGCGGAAGAGCGGGCGCATCAATACCGTCTGGTTCAACTACCGCCGGGTGCCGGCGATCGCGTTCGCCCGGCAACTGGTTGAGGAAGGGCGGATCGGGAAACTCTACCATTTCCGGGCGACGTACCTCCAGGACTGGACGATGGACCCCTCGGTCCCGCTGGTCTGGCGCATGGATAAGGACGTGGCCGGCTCGGGAGTGACCGGCGACCTTCATTCGCACATTGTGGACATTTCCAACTACCTGGCTGGGGAGATCGAGTCGGTGGCCGGGACGAGCCGGATTTTCGTCGCCGAGCGCGAGCGGCCCGAAGGCGGCCGCGCCCCGGTGGAGATCGAAGACGCCTCGATATTTGTGGCCAAGTACGCCAACGGCGCAATCGGTCATTTTGAAGCGACCCGGTTCGCCAACGGCCGCAAGAACGGCAACACGTTTGAACTGAACGGGGATCGCGGCAGCATTTATTTCAATCTCGAGGACATGAGCCGCCTCTGGTACTTCGATTCGAGGGATCCCAAGCATGTTCAGGGCTGGCGGCAGATTTCGGTGTGGGAGGAGTGCCATCCCTACATGAAGAACTGGTGGGTGCCGGGGTGCGCCATCGGCTACGAGCACACGTTTGCGAACCAGGCGGCGGATCTGCTCACCGCGGTGGCCGAAGGCAAGCCTATGAAACCCGACTTCGACGACGGCCTGAAGTGCCAGTTAGTGCTCGACGCCGTGCTCGAAGCCTGCGCGTCGGAGCGCTGGGTCAAGGTGCAGCGCGCCGGAGAAGGCGCAGCGGTGCAGTAGTACACGTTCATTAAAAAGAGGAGGCGATCATGAAAATCTCGTTGGGAAGCTGGGCGTTTGCGTTCGGCCCTTACGCGAACGATCCAATACCGTTTGACCGCTCCGTGAAGAGACTCGCCGAGGCGGGCTACGACGGCGTGGAGATCTGCGGTTTTCCGCCGCACGTGACCCTGGACCGCTACCCGCCCGGCACGCGTCACGAAATTGTGAACCTGCTCCGCGACAACGGGCTGGAGGTTTCGGGCTACGCGGCGGATTTCTGCGGGATCAACCCCACCGTCGAGGGCAATGCCGGCAAATACCTGGATCTTTTCCGGAGAAACGTTGAGATGTGCGTGGACATCGGCAGCCCGTCCATCCGCGTGGACACGGTCGCAGCGCCCGGGTCGATTCCGGAGGCGGAATACCAGGCAGCCTTCGCGCGCACAGCCGAGGTGTGGCGCCAGGCCGCTGGGATCGCCGAAGAGGCCGGTATCCGGCTGGTGTGGGAATTCGAGCCCGGCTTTGCGTTCAACAAACCTTCGGAAGTCGTGGCTATGCACGACACGGTGGGCCACCCGAACTTCAAGGTGATGTTCGACACCTGCCATGCCTACATGTGTGGGGTGGCGGGAGCGCGGCAGCACGGAACAAAGGAAACGCTGCCCGGCGGCGTGGCGGAGTTCCTCAAGTTGCTCGAAGGCCGGATCGGCCACATTCACCTGATCGATTCCGACGGAACGCTGCACGACGATGACACCAGCACGCACCGGCCGTTCGGAGAGGGCTTCATCGATTTCAAGGCGCTCGCTCCGCAGTTGCTGGCGGTTCCGGGAATCAAGTGGTGGTGCATCGACCTGTGCTTCTGGCCGGGAGCCTGGGAGATGGTGGAGTCCAGCCGCGCCTTTGTTGCCGGCCTGCTCGCGGAGGGCGCCGCCGCCTGACCCGCCTTATCTTGCTGGACGGAAACGTCTTGCTTAAAATAAGGAAGGAGTACTTAGGCGACGAAGATGTCTGGTAGTGCGGCGCTGACTCATCGCCAGCGTGACGTTCTCTATGCCATCGTAGAGACCTATATCGCTACCGGTGAGCCGGTTGCATCCCGAACCATTTCAAAACGCCGAAAGGACTCGCTCAGTCCAGCGTCGATCCGCAATGTCATGGCGGATCTATCCGACGAAGGGTATCTCGCTCAGCCACACACGTCGGCGGGGCGGATCCCCACCGAAAAGGCGATCCGGGCCTACGTGCAATCGCTCATGAGCAGCCTGAGGCCCGTGGTCGAGGCGGAAAGATTGCGGGCTGACCTGGGAGGGGCGGATTCGCTGACGGCCTGCGTCGAGCGCTCTTCCCGCGTCCTGACCCGGCTCACCCACAACGTCGGGATCGCCGCCGCTATTCCGACTGCCACCCAGACGCTTGAGCAGATCGAACTGATCAAGCTGGCCGACAAGCGCGTACTGATGGTCGTCGTCACCCGCGACCGCATTGTCCGCGACCGCGTGGTCACGCTGCCCGACGATATCTCCCAGGACGACCTGAACTCCATCCGCAATTACCTGAACGCGAATTTCAGCGGCTGGCCGCTGTTGCAGGCGCGGCAGGAAATCCGGCGCCGGCTGGAGCAGGAGAGCGCCGCATACGATGCGATTCTCGCGCAGTTGGGCGTTCTCTACAGCAAAGGGCTGCTCGACATCGCAGGGACGCCGGAGATCCATATGGAGGGAGCTTCGAACCTGGTCGGGCTGGATCTCCACCTCACGCGCGAGAAAATGCGCGAGCTTTTCCGCACGCTCGAGGAGAAGAAGCGGATTTTGATGCTGCTGGACCGCTTCCTCGAACAGCCGCGGGGAGAGATCGCCGTCCAGGTAGGCCTTGGCGAAGCCCATCCGGCGATGAGCACGTTGTCGCTCATCGGGCTGAGAGTGGGCCTGCCCGGCGGGCTTGCTGCCAAGATCGCCGTACTCGGGCCCATTCGGATGAACTACGAGCGGGTGATGTGCGCCGTCTGGCAGGTCGGCCAGACGTTCGAACAGATTGCGGGCGCCACCTCAGCGGGCTAGCGCCGCCAGACCCTCGGTAAGCTCGATGTAGGAACCCCACGGGTCGGTGAAGTACGCGATCGCGACCTTCAGTTCCGGCACTACGCGGTAGGGGATATCGAACTTCACGCCCTGTGCCTGGAGCTTTTTCGTGAACGCCTCCAGGTTCTTCACTTCAAATCCGATGTGGTCGAGCGACCGCCCCTTGGTCCCAACCGTGGGCGACTCCGCGGCGGTGAACGTCAGGTTCGCGCCGGGCACGTCGGCCGCCTCGAAGCCGGCGCGCGTACCGGGGATGGCGCCGAACATCTTGGCGTACCAAGCCTGCATTTCCTTCGGCGCGGAGTTGAAGAAGTGAACGTGATGGTGAGCAACGGCGGTCGGGAGGGCAGTGTCTTCCATAAGCTCGACGCGCACTTTGTCGGGGCCTTGAAGGAACGCGGGCTGCTCGCTCTCGATCGTGATGTTGTTCGCCCGCGCTTTGGCCAGCACGTCTTTGAGATTCCGCACTTTGAAGCCGAGGTGCCCGACCACGGATCCTTCCGTTCCTCCTTCCGGCTCGCCGCGTTCCCAGAGGATCACGACGCCGGGTAGAACAGCCATGTCCATGTGCCCGAGCTTGGAATGCGATCCGCCGAGGACGTCAACCCAAAGCCTCTTCTGGGCTTCAACATCGCGAACACTCAGATGCAGGTGCCCCATGGAGACTCCCGCGCTGTTGGGAGCGGATAGCTGGGCAAAGCAGAAGGTGAATGGCAGGAATAAAAACAGAATTCTTCTCACCTCGACAGACTACCACGACATGCAGGGCAGCGGCATGCTGTCCGGTTATGCGCCCGGCGAGTGCCGGTCGAACTCGCTGCAGGGCAGAAACGGACCGTCGATACAGGTGAGCGCACCGGAAGGGCTGGAGCACTTCCCGCAGATGCCGACTCCGCAACTTGTCATGTACTCGATGGATCCGAGGATGGACTCCTCGGGCGCGAGGCCCCGTTGCAGCTCGAAGCAACGGCGGACCATCGGCTCCGGCCCGCAATTGATGAACACCAGGTTGTTTTTCTCGCCGGGAGTCAACAGCGCCAGCGCTTCGCCGAGCAGGTCCGGAGCATAGCCGCGGCGGCCCACCGTGCCGTCGTCGGTGGCCGTAAACACAGTCCCGAGCTCGCGGAACCGCTCCACTTCGAAGAGCTGCTCGCCGGTCTTTGCGCCGAGCAGAAAGATCTGGCGGTTGTTGGCCTTGAGCCGGTGGGCGATCTCAAGCAGCGACGCAATCCCGGTGCCGCCGCCGGTGTGGATTACGGTGCGGCCGGAAAAGGCGGGCACGCCCTGGCCGTAAGGGCCGCGCAGCAGAATTTCGGCGCCGGGCTGGATACGCTCCAGATACGCGGTGAATTCTCCCACGGTGCGGATGACGATGCTTTTCTCCGAGCACGAAAAGACGGCAAACGGTTTCTCGCCCACTCCCGGCACGCACAGGAAGAGGAACTTGCCGGCCATATCGCCGTCGCTCCACGGCCCAGGAAGGTTTTCGAGGACAAGCTTGAACAACGAGGGGCCCAGTTGCACGTTCGCTGCGACGCGCGTCCTGAAGTAATCCATGGAAAGACGGGTTTCGCACGAACGCCGGCATCCGGTATCGGTCCCCGCGCACAGGTCGGCCTCCAGTTGCGCGAGGTATTCCCTCATCTCGAGGCTGTCGAGACCGGTGAGCGCGCTGCCAATGCCGAACAGGTCCGCTCCCGCCGCGGCGTACTGCTTCACGTGCTCGGCGGAGGCAATACCCCCCATTCCGATGATCACGGGCCCGCTGCCGACCGCCCGGCGCGCCTGCTCCACGGCGCGCAGGCCCATCGGGCGAATGCCGTCTCCGGAAAGCCCGCCCAGCCTGTTGGAAAGGATCGGGCTGGTCCCCACCGCAGCCAGTGCGGGGCCGACGGTGTTGATGAGCGTCAGCCCGGCTGCGCCGGCGGTGACGACGGCTTCCGCCGCTGCGGCAAGGTTCGGCAGTGTCGAAGAGAGCTTCACAAACACCGGCACGTGGGCAGCCTTGACCACTGCCTCGGTAATCTTGAGCATGAGTTCGGTATCCTGCCCGATTTCCGCTCCGTAGCCCTTGGCGTGCGGGCAAGACATGTTCAATTCGAACCCGTCGGCGATGGGCTTGAGCGTCAGCGCCGCCTCGACAAAACTCTCGACGTCCGTTCCGATGATGGATACAAGAAGGAACTTGTCTTCCGGAATGGTGATGCCGTCGAACTCGGCCAGGTAGGCCGCGGCTCCCGGATTGGCCAGCCCCACCGCGTTGATGTAGCAGCCCGGCGCGTAGCGCGCGTAGATCGGCTCGCGGTAGCCTCTGCGCGGCTGAGCGCCTATGCTCTTGGTCGTGATAACGCCGATCTGCGGCGCCTCCCGAAAACACTTTCCGATCGTGGATGCATGCGTGCACCGGATGCCGGACGGAATCACAAACCGCCCGCGAACCATCTTGCGCCCGAGTTGATAGGGCTGGGTGAAAGAGGGACCAAACATGGGTGCGAGCAACGATGATAGCAGGAAAGGACTCTATGGGGCCGCCTGCAGTGTTTCGCGTACCTTCCTGGCCAGCGATCGCGCGGAGAAAGGTTTTTGCAGGTATGCCGCGTTTCCATCGAGCACGTTTTGGTGCATGGCGAGGTTGTCGGCGTAGCCGGACATGAAGAGCACTTTGATTTCGGGCCGGAGCGGCCTGATTTTTTCGGCCAGTTCGCGGCCCGTCATCACGGGCATCGTGATATCGGTGAGGAGCAGATGGATAGGCCCGCTGTGCGCCCGGCACAACTCCACGGCCTCCTGCCCGCAACTCGCATCCAGAACCTGGTAGCCGTAGCGCTGGAGAATGTCCTTGGCCAGCATGCGCACTTCCTGCTGATCCTCAACCACCAGGACCGTTTCGCTGCCTCGCAGAGTCTCATTCACACTTGGGGGTTCGGCCGCAGGCCGGCCGGACGCGGCGCGCGGAAGGCAGATGTGGAACGTGGTTCCGACGCCCGGCTCGCTGTACACCCAAATGTGTCCGCCCGCCTGCTTGATGATGCCGTACACCGTGGACAGGCCCAGCCCGGTTCCCTTCCCTTTCTCCTTGGTGGTGAAGAAGGGCTCGAACAGGTGGTTCCGGATCTCCTCGGTCATGCCCACGCCGGTATCGCTCACGGAAAGCTGCACGTAGGGCCCCGGCTTGAGATACGCGCGCTTTTCTGCATAGCTCTCGTCGAACACCACGTTCTTGGTTTCCAGGATCAGCTTGCCGCCGTTTGGCATCGCGTCGCGGGCGTTCACGGCCAGGTTCATCAGAACCTGTGTCATCTGGCCGGGATCCGCGATCACCGGGTCGAGGTTGGGCCCGGGATGCGTGATCAGCTTCACGTCTTCGCCGATCAGTCTCCGCAGCATGTTCTCGATATCGGCGATGAGATCGTTCAGATTGAGCGTCTTCGGCTGGATGGGCTGTTTGCGGCTGAACGCCAGCAGTTGCCCGGTGAGATCGGCGGCGCGGCGCGCGGCCTTTCTGATTTCCTCCATCGGCGCCGCCAGAGCCGCCCCGGGCGCCAGTTGCGCCAGCACGAGATCGCTGTAGCCGATGATGACGGTCAGCAGGTTGTTGAAGTCATGGGCCACGCCGCCGGCCAGCCTGCCCACGCTCTCGAGCCTCTGCGCCTGGAAGAACTGGTCCTGAAGGCGCTTGTACTCGGTGATGTCCTGCACGATGCCGATCATGCGCACCTTGCCGGATTCGTCGACGTCCGGCTCGGCGTGCTGGCGCACATAGCGCAACGCGCCGTCAGGGCGCATTATGCGGTGCTCGATGGTGAATGCCTTGCGTCCTGCCATGCTGGCGTCGAAAGCGGCCCTCACGCGCTCGCGGTCGTCCGGGTGGACCAGCGAAAGGAAGCTCTCCCGGCTGGGCGTGAAGGTCTCCTTGCTGACGCCGAAGATGTCGTAGGCCTCGGCCGACCATTCACAGACCTCGCCGGTCGTCCAGTTGCCGAGCAGCGCGATTTTTTGGGCGCGCTCCAGCCGCGCCTCGCTTTCCCGCAGGGCTTCTTCCGCGCGGCGGCGCTCGGTGACGTCCTGCGCGAGCCCGAGAATCTGAGTAGCGGCGCCGTTTTCGTCGCGGGTGAACACGACATGGCGGCTGCGCAGCCAGCGCCACTCGCCGCTGGCGTGCAATATGCGGCCCTCGATCTCGAGCACCTCTCCGTCGGCGGCTTCGCAACAGCGGGTGTAATGCGATTCGAACGCCGCCACGTCGTCCGGATGAATAATCCCGAGCATCTGCTGCAATCCGATCGCCGACACTTGCTCGTCGTCGTAGCCGAGGAACTCGGCGACGTGCCGGTTCGCAAACAGAAAACGGTTCTCGCGAAGATGATAGATGTACAGCAGGTCCGGTGTGGCGTCCAGGATCCGTTGCACGAGCCGGCGGTGCCTCCGGATCTCTTCCTCCATCTCTCTGCGCTCGGTGAAATCCAGGTGCGAACCCGCCAGGCGCCATGGTTTTCCGGCCGCATCGTAAATCAGGGCGCCGCGAGCCAGAATCCAGCGGTAGGAGCCGTCTTTATGGCGCAGCCGGAATTCGGCCTCATAGGCGGAAGAAGGGTCGTCCAAATAGCGCTGCAAGGCGGCGATGGCGCGGTCGCGGTCCTCGGGGTGAAGCCTGGATCCCCACTCCGCGAAGTCGTTGGTGATTTCCTCATCGGAGTAGCCGAGCTGCGCCTTCCATTCCGGAGAGTAGTAGACGGTCTGCGTCTTGAAGTCCCAATCCCACAGCCCCGTGTTGGAAGCCTGCACGGCCAGCTCGACGCGCCACTCGCTTTCCCGCAGCGCCTCCCGCGCCCGTTTGCTGTCGGTGACGTCGGCCACGATGGCGATGGCGCCGAGGGTCGACCCCTCGGCGTCGAACAGCGGCGCGAACGTCATGTTCACTTCGATGGTTGCGCCATCCTTGCGCCGCCTGGTTGTCTCCTCGAATGTGACCGTCCGGCCGGCGGCGAGTTCGTCCCAGAGTTTCCGCCCGTCTTCCTGCTCCGAAGTCCAGATACCGGGAGGCATGGGCCGGTTCAGCACTTCCTCCACCGTCCACCCATAGATCCGCTCGGCGGACTTGTTCCAGAGCCTGACACAGCCATCACGGTCGGTCGCCATGATCCCCAGCGGCGCCGATTCGATGATGGCCGACAGTTTCTCGTTAGCCTGCCGCAAGCTCTCCTGCATCGCCCGGCGCTCGGTGATATCGCGGATGATGCTCTGGCGGAAGCCTGCGCCATCCACCGGGATCAGGCGGACGCTGACCTCGACCGGGAACGTGCTGCCATCCTTGCGCCGGTGGAGGGTTTCAAACACATGGCCATCGCGCCGGGCAACCGCCGCCCACTCGGTATCGAAATCCCCCAGGGCCGAGGGATGTTGCAGCTCCCGGAAACTCATGCCGGTCAGTTCTTCGCGCGAATAGCCGTAGGCGGCCACCGCGCGGTCATTGGCTTCCACAATGCGGTCGCTTTCGTCCGTGAGCAGGATGATGTCGTTGGCGTAGCGGCTCAGGTAATCGTAGTGGCCCATCAGCGCCCGGCGTTCGCGCTCGGCTTCGTATTTCTGGCGATAGAATCGCGCGCGCTGGCTGCGGATGATCAGACCGGTTGCCGCCCCGGTCAGAAGAATCAGCGACCCCGCCGTCAGCATGAGGAGCACCGAATCCCTGCGCAGCGAATCGTAGACCTCCGCGGCGTCCACTTTCGCCACCAGATACCAGGGCGTGTCCTGCACCGGTAGCGTCGCCGCCAGGACGGGCACACCGCGATAGTCGACACCATCCTGTGCACCGGAAATCCCGGTGGCGGCGCGGGCAGCGGGCAAATCCGGGCGGCTCAACGGAAGACGCAGGTTCAGCGCCGCGTCCTCACGATGGCGAAGTTCGCTGAGGTAAACCACTTCGTCCCGCTCGCGGCGGACCAGCAGGATTTCCGCGCTCTCGCTGGCAGCCGGCCAGGCGTGCAGCAGCGGGTACAGGGACTCGCGCGGATCAATTCCCAAAAGAAGAACACCGACCGGCTCTCCGGTGTCGGCGTGAAGTGGAATCTCCAGACCCAAGTGCACGCCGGGCAGGCCTGGCTCCCGGTTGAAATCCCGGAAAACCACGCGCCCGTCGCGCAGGATCCGAGCGGCAACCTCCGCGTAGTGTCCGGGAGCGCCGGCCGGCCAGCCGATTGCGAGCCGCACGCGGCCTCTCGTATCGAGCAGGATGGCGCTGGCGTAATCCGGACGGTGCAGCCAACTCTCTATCCAGGCGCGCACGCGGCGTTCGACTTCCGGGTCGCCGCCGGTCGCCAGCATCCGCCTCAACTCCGGCATCAGGGCGGCTCCGGCGCGAATGGTCGCTGCATCCCCAAGCCGCTCTTTTCTCCACTCCGCGAGTTGCCCGGCCTTCAATTCGGCCACGGTGAACAGCTCGTGATCCACCTGGGCTTTGAAGGCCTCGCGCTGGCGCGTCGAATGGCGATGCTCGCAGATGATGACGCCCGTCGAAAACAGGACGAACACCACCAAGAACAGGATCGAGCCCCGGTTTTTCAGCCTCGCCGCCGACATCTTGGTCTCAAGATTCTTCGTGGGGTTCACGTCATCAATAGGTGACAGTTTAGCGTTAGCCGGGCCGCGGCGTCCACGCGCGCTTGACACACCGGCCTGCCTCAATTGAAATGGGGGAGAGGGGATGCCAACCATTCTCATCGCCGAGAACGATGCGCAGGTACGCAAGCTGCTGTCTACAGTGCTGCGCAATGCCGGGTACGACGTGATCTCGGCATCCGGAGGAGAGAGCGCGGTAGCCGCAGCGGAGCGGCATCCAAGACCGGTCGATCTGCTGATTGCCGATATCGTGATGCCTGGGATGGGAGGGGCCGATCTTTACGCGGAATTGAAAAGCGTGCAGCCAAACCTGCGCGTGCTCTTTATTTCCGGCTTTATGAACCGCCAGCCGCTCCCCGGTGGTTTCCTGAAAAAGCCGTTCTCCTCGGAAACCCTGATCGCAAAAGTTCGCGAGATCCTCACGCCTATTTCAGCGCCGTGATGCGCGCGCCAGTGTTACACAGCCGGCTGCTGTTGCGTAAGGCAGTGCAGGGTGCCGAATCCGAGCACGAGATCGACTGCGTGGATACCAACAACCGTCCGGTCCTTGAACAGCTCACTGAGAATCCCGAGAGCGATGCGGTCCTTCGGGTCGTTGAACGTGGGCACGAGCACGGCCGCGTTCGAAATGTAAAAATTCGCGTAGCTGGCCGGCAGCCGGTAGCCGTCGAAAAACAGCGGCTCCGGCATGGGCAGGGCAACCACTTCTGGTTTTGAGCCGTCCTCTAGCCGGAGGCCGGCAATGCGCTCCCAGTTCTCGGCCAAGGGGCGGTAGTTGACGTCCTTCGGATTGTCCTCGCGGACCAGCACCACGGTTTTCGGATCGACAAAGCGGCAGATATCGTCGACGTGGCCGTGTGTGTCGTCTCCCACCAATCCGGCGCCGAGCCAGAATACGTTCGTCGCACCGAGATAATCCCTCAGAACGGATTCGTACTCGCGGCGGCCAAGGCCAGGATTGCGCACCTGCGTTTTCGGATCGAGATAGCACTCCTCGGTGGTGATCAGCGTGCCCCGGCCGTTCACGTCGATGCCGCCGCCCTCCAGCACAAACTTCCTCCCGCCGTACCGCGCTTCAAACAGCCGCTTGCCCAGCTTCCGCGCCGCCGTCTCCGGGACGCGGCGGTCCTTGCGCCAGTCGGAGTACTTGGCCCAGGCATTGAAGTGAAAGTGAACGATGGCGGTCTCGCGCTTTTTTCCGGAACGGCGAACAAAAATGGGGCCGCTGTCCCGCGTCCAGCCGCGGTTGGTCGGATGCACGATAAACTCGACCCGGGCCATGCAGGCGCCCGCGCGCTCAAGATATTTCGCCGCGGTCTTCGCTTCAGCGCGCGAGTTCACCAGTATCCGCACGATCTCGCCCGGCGCGATTTTCCTGACGATCTCGCCGTACACCCAGCGGATGGTATCGAGCTTGTAGGGCCAGTCGCTGGACTTGTGCGGCCATCCGAGCCAGGTGGCCTCATGCGGCTCCCATTCGGCCGGCATCGAAAAGCCGAGCGCAGCGGGTGTTTCGACAGGTGCGGTGCTCGATTTCGCCATAGAACCCGCTAGTGTAGCGTCTCTAAAATGGCCTTACAAATTTGTGGCTTTGCAAGCGGGCAACGCCGCAGATTCAGGGATTGTCAAACGAGAGCCGGGCGATCCGCAGTCCGTTCAACTCGGGCATGAGAGCGGCAATGTACAGCTTTCCGTCGCTCACTACGAGTTCCGGCGCGGCGACCGGCAGCAGGGCCACCAGATAGCTGTCGTCTTCGATGCCGAACTGAAGAGGGTCTTCAGAGCGGTACACGCGAGTCTCCGGCGGGTGACGGTAGCGCTGGGTTCGGAACAGATAGTAGTACGGCGTGTCCGGCAGCTTGTAGACCCACGGGCATTCGGCCGTGACCGGTCCCGTGCCCGCTGAGCCGCCAAACGCCACAACAACCGGCTCGCTCCAGTCAAGCAGGTTCGTGGAAGTGCGCGCATACACTTTTCCCAATCCATCGGGATTGGCCGTGTAATACGCGATGTAGCGCCCCTTATCGCGCAGGATCATGATATCCCGGCCGCCGCTCCCGTGGATCTTCTGTTGCGCGTCCACACTGAACCTTTCGAATACGCCGAAGCGCCCCGGCGCAGTCATCGCGCGCGCGAACGTTTTCCCGTCGTCGCTCTTCATGACGAAGGCCCGCCCGCCGCTCGTGTAATACAGGTGATACTTCCCGTCCACTTTGATGACGAACGGCGCCTGAAGAGAGCCCTGCTGTTCTCCGAACGCCGGTTCGGCGCGCAGCGCTATTCCCATGGGCTCCCAGAGCCCGGTTGTGAGCTGTTTCCCCTCCCAGCGGTAAAACAGGCGCGTGCCGCCGGGTTCCGCGGTGTTGCGTATGCAGGACCACGCTTGCCACGTTCCATCCAGCGCCTGCCAGATCGCAAAGTCCACAACTTCCTGCTTCGGTGTTCCCAGCTTGCCCAGATCGGGCGCGGCGGCGATCTGAGTCCACTCTCCCACGATGCGGGGCACGGGCGCGGCCGCGGCTCCTGCGTGGGCGAGAGCCGGCACAAGCGCGCAAAATTCACGTCGTGTCATAGCAACATCCTATCGGGTCAGCGGCAGCGATGCAGTCCGGCGTTCACCGGACCGACTTCAGCAGCGCGATGCTCTCCTCGATCACCTTTTCCGCCGCCCCCGGCCCGTAGCGCGTGCCGTCCACCTCGTAGCTGCCGTGGGCGTACTCTTCCCGCGTCGGCATGTAGCCGCCGCCCTCGCGATTGCCGTAACCGCAGAACATCGTCACCTTGAACGGGGACGCTTTCTTGACGGCCACGCCGATCTGGTTGAACAGCTCACCCTGGGTCATGACCAGCGCCATTTCGCCGATCCTCAGGACCGCAATCTCCAGTTTTACGGGAGTAGTGTCCTGCGGCTCTTTGTACCTCTCCAGCAAGTTGGCCCAACGCCGGTGACGCGCCGCCGCCTGCATCAGCTCCCATTGCGTGGCGCCGGGTTTCTGTTTCACCTCGCGCAGAGCTTTTTCGGCCACGGCAGTCAGCTTTTCCATGCGCTCGATATCCGCCTTTCCGCGCACCATGCGCGGCAGTTCTATGACCTTGCTGGCATATTTCAGGGTGGCGTCGTGCGGGCCCAGCACGCGGTAGGGTTGCCGGGCCTGGAGGGCTGTAGATTCCGTGTACCCTTCGAAACGCGGCTCGCGGCGCACCGTCGAGATGCGCAGGGCCAGTGCGGCCGCCTCATGACCCAGAATTCTGCCGAGGCGATGCGCGACGCTCAAGTCCCCCGTAAATCCCTCGATCGGTCCCACGTCTCCGGCCGCGCCCTGGAAGAACAGGCAAGTGGCGCCGGGCAGGGAGGCTTCCACCGTGTTTCGCATCGCGCCCATCCAATCCGGCGAGACGAGCTGGTTCTCGTAGGCCAGAACCGTCCCGTGGCACTGGTAGTTCACGAGGATCGCGTAAGGGTTGCCCTCGGCGTCATCGATTCGGATGACCACCAGATCCCGGTCCACCGGCAGATCGAAGTTCAGGCCGACGGCAGGGGGCATCTCGGGATCGTTGGGTCCCCTGCCGCGGAAGCGCCGGTTGACGTTGATGCTGCCCGTTCCGACCATCCCGTAGGCATGCACCGGACGGAGCCGGCTATTCGCTTCCACGATGACGCCCACCAGCTTGTCCTCAACTACGGCCCGGTGCGCTTCCATCATGGGCTCGTACTGCGACAGATCGGCCCCCGCGGGCCCCTTGCCGCGGCTCAGGCTCGGGCCGGCGTGCGTGTGGGAAGAACCGACCCGGATGTGTTCCACCGGAATCCCCGTCAACTCGGAGGCGCGCTTGAGGGTAGCTGGGCGCCCGGCGCTGCCGTCGACGTCAACGAGCGCAAACTTCTGCTTGCCGTCCGAGAGCACCAGCGCCCTGATGAACATTCCCTCCGGATCATTGCCCTTACTGACGATGTGGGTTGCCGATCCCCAGTTCATCGACGGAATACCCACCGCCGGCTCGATATTGACCTTCGCCACTCCGGCAAACAGCCCAGAGGGCTTCGAATCCTTGACCCCCTGCTCAACCACATCCGCCATGAGGATTGAGCTGTACCAGCAAATGGCTACCGTGAGTGTTTTCAGAAGGGTTTTCATGTTCGTCAATCCTATCAGTTCTTCCTCTCGGCGAGCTTCTCCCAGTCGACCGGCTCGACGCGGCCTACCAGGAACAGAAATGAAGCAGCGCCGGCGACAGCCACCAGACTGACGGCGAGGAACGCCAGGTAGAACTGGCCGGTCTTCGCCACGATGATGCCGGTCAGCCAGGGCGCCACCACTCCCGCCAGGTTGCCGAAGCCGTTCTGCATTCCGGTCCACATGCCGGTCATGCGGGGACCCGCGATGGTCTGCGTGATCGCGAAGACGTTGGAGCTCGGCATCCCGAACGAGAGCGTGGCGATGCACAGCAGCACCATCGAAATCACCGGGTCGCGGACCAGCACGGCCGGCACGAACAACAGGCACAGAAGCAGGCCGGAAACGGCAAACGTTTTTCGCACCAGCGTGGGTGATCCGCCCTTGCGGATCCATAAATCCGACAGCCAGCCCGAGAGCAGTGTGGAGACCGCCAGCCCCCAGAAAGGAATCGAACCCAGGATTCCCATCATCCGGACTGAAAACTGCCGCTCCTCGACGAGGTAGGAAGGCAGCCAGGTGATCAGAAAGATCCAGCCGTAGTTGATGGCGAACAGGCCGAAAAACGTGCCCCAGCAGGAACGCAGCCGCAATATTTCCTTGAAACCGACGCCTACGTGAACGCTTTTCTTTTCGGGTTCCGCCACGGGGCGGGGCGCCAGTTTCACCCACGCCGGCAGCCAGAGAAAGCTCAGCAGACCGATCGCGAAGAAGAACATCCGCCAGCCGAACTCCTCGACCATCAATCCGCCCATCAGCATCGCCAGCGCCGGGCCCACCTGATTACCCACTTCGATTAGTGCGTTGCACAGCCCGCGGCGGCTCTCCGGGAAGTGCGTGGCGATGATCTTGCCGTAGGAGGGGTAGGCCACCGACTCGCTGACCCCCAGCGCGAGCCGGAGGGCCAGCAACACGGCAAAGCTGCCCGCCAGCCCCGTCAGCCCCGCCGTCAGGGACCACAGCAGGCTGCCGATGCCGAGGACCCAGCTCACGTTGTAGCGGTCCACCAGCCAGCCCGCGAGCGGCTGCGTGGTCGGGTACAGCCAGAAAAAAGCGGCCAGCAGCAGCCCAAACTGGTCCGGCCGCAGGCCGAGTTCCTTGCTCATGACCGGCCCCGCGATTCCGAATGCGCTGCGCGCCATGTAGTTGAGACAGACGGACAGCACGAGCATGCTCAGGATCGCCTGCAACGCCGGTCCGCTACGCATTCCAGGTAAGGAGTTCATATTTGTGAAACTGCGTTGTAATTAGAAGCCTTCCCCAACCCGCGTCCGCAAAAGGAGATATTGTATCGCGAGCGAAGATAGCCTATTCTGCGTATTGCCCGGCGGCGTTTGGTGATAAGCTGTCCGGCGGACCGACTCACCTTAGGAATGCAAATGATGCGAAGACGCGACTTTCTCACCACACTGGCAATGCCCGCCGCGGGCTTGTTCGCCACCTTCGAGCGGATGACCGCGGCCGATCGCGGCAAGGTCCGGATCACCGACATCAAAATGAAACCCATCTCCGGCGTGGGCCACACGCTGATCCGGATCGACACGGATGCGGGCATCTCAGGCTACGGAGAATCGGGCGTGACCGGCTCCATGATGAAAGCCTGGCTCGAACGGTACAAGCCGCTCCTGCTCAAGCAGGATCCGCTGGCGATTCATTACCACTGGTTCCGCATGTCCACCGTCATGCACACGTACATGGCGAGCATTCCGGCCTTGAGCGGGATCGACATGGCGCTGTGGGATTTGGCCGGGCGGCTGAGGGGCGAACCGGTGTACAAGCTGCTGGGCGGGCCGTTTCGCGACGAAGTGCCCATATTTATCAACTCCGAACCGCGAAACATGCTGGACAGGGAGGCGGTGAAGGCCTGGGCGGACACGTTCAAGGCCAGCCCCCAGGGGTTCAAGGCAGCAAAAGTCAACACGACCAGCGCGATCGGAAAACCCATGGGGCGCTACCTCACCACGCTCAGCGCCGTGGAGATCAACAAGATCCGGACCGCCTTCGAGAACATACGCGAGGCGCTTGGACCTGAGTACGACATCATGGTCCACTGCCACAATGAGTACGACCTGCCCACGGCCAAGGCCATCGCCGGAGCGGTGGAATCGATCCAGCCGAAGTGGCTCGAAGACCCGCTGCCGCCGCCTTTTTCCGATAGCTGGGTGGCGCTGAAGCGCGAGTGCCGCGTCCCGCTGCTGACGGGCGAGAAGCTGGAGATGCCGCAGGGCTACTACCCGTTCCTCAAAGAACAAGCCGTGGACTTCATCTATCCCGATATCGCCTTCTGCGGAGGCATCACTTCGATCATGAAAATCGCCTCGCTCGCGGCGCTATACCGCATTCCTGTTGCGACACACAACGTGGGCGGAGTCCTGCTCACGATGGCATCCATTCACTTCGGCCTTTCGATCCACGACTTCCTCACCAGCGAAGGCCGGTTGGGCGGCAGGCGGGACGTTCTGATCATGGCGAAGAATCCTCCCGTCATCAAGAACGGTGCTGCGCAGAAACCTGAAGCGCCCGGCCTCGGTGTAGACCTGGACGACGCCGGCGTAAAGGCGTGGCAGCGGGAGGGCGATTCTCCCGATTGGGTGTAGGATTCAACGGCGGCGTGACGCAGGTCACTTCGTTCGCGCCATCGTCCTCCTTACGATGAGGACGGAGGAAAGCGAACATGAGACTGCGTCTTGCCGCACTTGGCGGATTCACCGTTTTGATTGGCCTGGCGGCCGCTCGCCCCGCCGCGGCGCATTGCGACACGATGGACGGCCCCGTGGTGGCGGCAGCCAAAGTCGCGCTGCGCACCGGCGACGTGCCTCCCGTTCTCAAGTGGGTGCGGAAGGAGCACGAGCCGGAAATACGCGCCGCATTTGCGCGGACGCTGAAAGTGCGTACGGCGAGCGAGGACGCCAGGCAGCTTGCCGACACATATTTCTTTGAAACGCTCGTCAGGGTCCACCGGGCGGGCGAGGGCGCGCCCTATACCGGGCTTAAGCCCGCGGGTACGGAGCTCGATCCGGCTGTTGCAGCCGCGGACAAGGCGCTTGACAAAGGCGCGGTGGACGAACTGGCGCGAATGATCGCCGCCGAAGCGGAGGCGGGCGTCCGGCGCCGCTTCGAGCGCGCCCTCACAGCGCGTAAATCGGCAGAGAGCAGCGTGGACGCCGGCCGCGAGTACGTCGAGGCCTACGTGGAGTTCATGCACTACGTCGAGAAGCTGCACGAAGCGCTCCGCGGGCACTCAGGTGCGCACGCGCACTAACCCTTGTAAGTAATTACGCGCCCCCAGAGGCTTTTCGTGCCCCAGATGCCCGAGCGCAGGCACTCTAGTTGCACTATCTGGCTGTGGTCGACAAACAGGTTGACCTCGGGGCCGTAATTCTTGATATACCAGGCGAAGACCTCCGGGTCGGCCGCCTCGAACATCACGTGTTCCAGACCGAGGGCGCGCGCGATGCGGGCCACCACATCCGTGCGCCACACCTTTACGTTCTCGGTAATCCCCTCGGATTCGATCATGATCATGTACGCGCCCGCGTCGAGAAATCGTTTCGCGTGCATGATTGCCCATTCGGGATCGCGCGTTCCCTCGGCTTCCAACTCTTCCGCCGAGGTCGCGCCGCCGGCGCCAAACTGCACCCCGACCTCCGGCTTGGCCTTCAAGCCTGCCCGCTGGACTTTTTCCACCACGCGCAGCCAGTCGTCAATCGGAATCGTTATGAACCCGCTCGAGACTTCGATAATGTCGAACCCCAGTTCCTTGCACTCGTTGATGTACTGATCGACGGCGCCCGCGTTGTGCGCCAGCACGTGTTCGATGAAGCCGCCCGTCGAAACGAGCACGTCGTAGCGGTGCGCGGTTTCGATCAGCTCACGGACGGCCTTGCGCGGCATCAGGGTGAACGAGCCGCCGGCGAATTTCAGCGAATCCACCCAGGCAGCCATGGTTTCCAACACGTCCTCGAGATAGCGCTTGCCCATGGGCGTGTAATACGGCCCACGGATTTCGGTGACGCCCGTCTTGCGAGGCTTCGCCGGACGGTCATTCAATGTGAGGAACGGAAAAGCGCGGTCCGAGTCGCTCATTTCGGTTCTCCTTCCAGCAGGCGCGCGAGTTCGGCAACCCGAATGGATTCGAGGTTTGCAACGGCGGCGGCGATCTCGGAAGAAGGGAACGAAGCGGCGAGCCGCTCGAACTTTTGTACCGCCGCCTCCCAGCGCACCGGGCGAGTCAGAAACCCTTCGTAGTCCGATCTGCGGGCCTCCAGCATGCGGCCTCCGCGCAGGACGACGCGGACTTCCGCCGGCACTTCAGCCGGAAAACGCTGGCTGAGATCCGTTCGCGGGCGCACAATCACTTTGCGCAGCAATCGCTGCACGTCGTCGCGGAGTATCCGCTCCGGAGCGTACTGTTCCGGCATCACCTCGCCGTCGAGAATCGCCACCGCCAGCAGGTAGGGAAGGCTATGGTCGGCTTCCTCTTTTGTGCGGATCACGGTCTTGTCGCCCTCCTCGCCTCCGCCGATGATTTTGTGCGCCACGTCGAACGTGTCCAGTTCGATGCGCTCAATCTCTTCGGGCCGGAACCCTTCCCATCTCAGTTCGAGAACGGCCTCGATTGCCGATTGCGAATGGACCTCCGCGTTGTACTTCTTGAGAATGGTGCGCCTGACCCGCTCGAAACCTTCCCGGGACCAGTCGATTTCGAAGCGGCCGGCGATCGAATCCATGAACCCCTTGTTGCCTTCGAAGACCTCAAGCGGCCCGGTCACGCCCCTCATGGCGAGGAAAGCGGCATGCGTACAGCCGAAAGCGGTATTGGGATACGCCAGGCCTTTCCAGTGTGAGAGGGCGCCCGTCCGGGTAACACGCAGAGCATTGAATGCGGCGCCGGCGATGCCGATGGCGTGAGCGGTGCGGGTACGGTCAAGCCCCAGCGCGCGCGATACCCCGGCCGCCGCCGCGTACGAACCTTGCGTCGTGTGGTCGAACCCCCGGTCGCGGACGGGCGCTACGTCGCTCAGCCGGCATTGCACCTGGTAGGCGACCGCCAGGGCAACGAGGAATTCCCGCCCGCTCCGGTTTGCGTACTCCGCGGCCGCGAGCACGGGAGCGACGTTGTCGCTGGGGTGGCAGGTTTCGCCTTTGGCGAGATAGCTGTCGTTGAAGTCGAGATAGCGAACCAGCGCGCCGTTGTAGAACGCGGCCCGGTCTGGGGCGGTCTTGCCTCCGCCGACCAGCGTGCACAACGGCGCGCCGCCGAATTCATCGATTTGCTGCCGCACCAGGCGGACCGGTTCGCCCCCCAACGCACCAATGGCGCAGCCGAGCGAATCGAGCACCCGAATCTTGAGCGCTTCGCGCGCCTCGCCCGAAAGGTCGTCGTAAGAGGCGCGAACCGCAAACTCAGCGAGTTCTTCGCTTCGAGTCATCCCCGGGGATCGTTGTTCTCAGGTCGCGGTCCGCACCAAGGGCTGGCCCGAGGCCTTTCGCACTTCAATCTGGCCGTTTCGAACGCGCGCGTCGAGGCACGGCTGAGGATGAACGGCAGGGCCATCCAGCACGCGCCCGTCTTCGAGCGAGAATTGCGAACCGTGCCATGGGCACTTCACGCTATCGTCGATAAGCCGGCCCTCGGAGAGCGGCCCGCCCATGTGCGAGCAGGTCTCGGCGAGCGCGAATACACGGTTGCCACGCCGGACCAGCAGAATGGGAACACCTTCGTAGCGGACTCGCTGCGGCGTGCCCTCGCGCAATTCGGATTCGGCCAGCACGGGAACGAAGTCCTCGGGTAGCTTCTGCCCCGCAGAGTGGTCTACTCCGACCCTCTGGCCGTAAACCAGCTCGCCTCCAAATTGAGCCGCAACCGTCGCCAGCGCATAGGCGAGAGCGGAAAGGCCCCGGCCCAAACCGCGCGAGTCCCGCTTACGAGCGACCAGCGAGCCGGTGAACAGCGCCACGCTCCCGACATTCATCAGCCCGTGCACCAGACCGATGCGGCGCGCCGGAGGATCGGTGTCCTGCCAGTCCGTCAGACCGGCCACCGCCGCGCCGAGCGCCCCGGCGATTCCCACCATCAGCGCCGCGTCCGCTGCTTTGCCAAACTCCTCGCGGTCGCCGATCGCATCGACGAGATCGAAGCACATGGCCGCCGTCCATGCCCCGATCGGCACGTCCGTCAAAACCGCGTGCAGCGGATGCCCGAGCCAGGTCCCGTGCAGCCAGTTCTTAATCTTGCGGCCACGCGGGCCGCCGCTTTCGTATGCTCGCTGAACCCCTTTGCGGAGAGTGTCTTCGACCGGCTTCAGCCAATCTTGACGGGCGATTTTCCCAGTTACCCCTGTTGTCCCCATGTCCCCCTCTGAGTCCTGTACTTGGTTTCATCGTAACGCGATGCAGTGAACCCCGCGACTCCGGCGCGCGAGTTTCTTGCCGCTGCCGAATTGCGCTGTGACTTGAGTCACGTTTTGGCCCGATCCAACGGCAACACGACAACGCAATCCGGAAAGCCGCAGCATAGCTCCGTGACTTTAGTCACAGTTTGGTCCGGGTTGGGCATTCATACTTCATGAAGAAGTCAAGAATGTTTTCGACAACGTCGGAACATGCGCTTCGCGCTCTCACCGTTCTCGCCCGGCTGCCGGAAGGCGCCGCCATGTTAGGCCGCGAGCTGGCCGACCGTGCGGAGGTTCCGCCGAATTACCTGTCGAAAATCCTTTGGGCGCTTGGCAATGCGGGCATCATCGACGCCACCCGCGGCAATGGCGGGGGTTACCGGCTGAAAAGGACCCCCAGCGAGATCCGCCTGTTCGAAGTCGTGGAGTTATTTGACCGGAACCGAACGAAGACGGACTGTGTCCTCGGGCGAAGAACCTGCGATCACGCAAACCCGTGTACAGCCCACAAGGCATGGCAGAGCGTCCGGAACGCATACCTGGACTTTCTGCAAACCACAACTCTGGCCGACATCTCCAAGCCGGCGGAGGCCGAATGAACTGCAAGCCTCTCTTCCTATTCGCCTGTGTTGTATTGGCGGCAAGCGCCGCTCGGGGGCAGGATGCCGCTGATTTCTTTCGCCAAAACTGCGTGAGCTGTCACACCGTGGGCGGCGGGCGGCTGACCGGACCCGACCTGAAGAACGTCACACAGCGGCAGAGCCGCGAATGGCTGATCGAATTCATCATGAACCCCCAGGCCGTGATTAACCGCGGCGACCCTTACGCGCAGAAGCTCTTACAGGAAGCGCGCGGCGTGGTGATGCCCCCGATAAGCGGCATGACGAGGGAGCGCGCGGAGGCTCTGCTGGCGCTGCTGGACGCGGAATCGCAACTGCCGAAATCGCAGTTTGTGGGATTGCAAATGAGCGACCGCCCCTTCACACCCAACGACGTGGCGCTGGGCAGAGCAATCTTTCTGGGAGAACGCCCCCTGGCAAACGGCGGGCCGGCTTGCCTTTCCTGCCACACGGTGAAAGCCGTGGCGCCCCTCGGCGGTGGCCGTTTGGGGCCCGACCTGACGCGCGTCTATGAGCGCCTGCAAGGACGCAAGAACCTGGGCGCTTGGCTGGTCGCGCCGGCTACTCCCGTAATGGCCACCACATTCAAGCAGCACGCCTTGCAGCCCGAAGAAATCCTGCCGCTCGTGGCTTTCTTCGAGGACGCGGCGCGGCAGGGAGGGCAGGACGACTCGGCCGCGCGGCTGAACTTCTTCCTGCTCGGATTGGGCGGCGCCGCGCTGGCGCTGGTAGCCATGGACGCGGTGTGGCGGCGGCGGTTCCGCAGCGTCCGCCGCGCCCTGGTAGAGAACGCGAGGAGGTTGGCACGATGAAGCCGAACGCAAGCGGCAACGGCAATCTGCCCTGGATCAAAGACGAAGTGCGGCCGAAGCTGCGGTCCTGGGAAGAGTTCTACCGCAATCGCTGGCAGCACGACAAAATCATCCGCAGCACGCACGGCGTTAACTGCACCGGCGGCTGCACCTGGCAGATCTACGTCAAGGACGGAATCGTCACCTGGGAGATGCAGGGGCTGGATTACCCGTCGCTCGAAGCGGGCTTGCCGCCCTACGAGCCGCGCGGCTGCCAGCGCGGCATTTCCTATTCGTGGTATCTGTACAGCCCGCTGCGCGTCCGGTACCCATACATTCGCGGCGCGCTGCTCGACCTCTGGAAAGAGGCGCGGTCGCGGCACGAGGACCCGGTAGAGGCATGGCGGTCGCTGGTGGAAAACCCGGAAGCGCGCACCCGCTGGCAGCGCGCGCGGGGCAAAGGCGGATTCCGGCGCGGGGACTGGGACACGGCCGTCGAACTGATCGCGGCGGCCAGCATCTACACGATCAAGAAATGGGGGCCGGACCGCATCGCCGGGTTCTCGCCGATTCCCGCCATGTCTATGATCAGCTACGCCTCCGGCGCCCGCATGCTCGAACTCATGGGCGGCGTCGCGCTCTCGTTCTACGACTGGTATTGCGACCTGCCGCCGGCGTCGCCCGAAACCTGGGGCGAGCAGACCGACGTGGCCGAATCGGCCGACTGGTACAACTCCAAGCTGCTCGCCGTGATGGGCTCCAACCTCAACATGACCCGCACGCCGGATTGCCATTTCGCCGCGGAAGCCCGCCATAACGGCTCGAAAATGTGGGTGTTCGCGCCGGACTTCAACCAGGTCGCGAAGTACGCCGACGAATGGGTGGCCATCAACGCCGGCCAGGACGGCGCCTGGTGGATGGCCGTGAATCACGTCCTGTTGAAAGAGTTTCATCACGAAAAACCTGAGCCGTATTTCCTGGATTACACGAAGCGCTACACGGATGCCCCGTTCCTGGTGGAGTTGCGGAACGAAAACGGCTCGTGGCGTCCGGGCCAACTGCTGCGGGCGAACCGGCTGAGCGCGTACGCGGCGGTCGAAAACGGCGACTGGCAGTTCCTCATGTGGGATTTGGGCGAGAACCGCCCCAAGATGCCGCAGGGCACGGTGGGATTCCGCTGGGCAAAACAGAAGGGCAAGTGGAACCTCGAACTTAAGGACGGGCTGGATGGAAGCGACATCGATCCCGCGCTCACGTTCTTGGGCGGCGAGTCGGTCGAAGTCGAGTTAGACGATTTCGGCGAGGGGCGGACGCTGCGGCGCGGCGTTCCCGTGAAGCGGATCGAAACCGCGGACGGCTCCAGCGTGCTCGTGACCACGGTGTATGACCTGCTGATGGCACAGTACGGCGTGCCGCGCGGCCTCACGGGCGATTATCCGCAGGATTACAACGACGAGAACGCGCCCTACACGCCCGCGTGGTCCGAAAAATACACGGGCATGGGGCGCGAAACGCTCATCCGCTTCGCGCGCGAATGGGGCAACACGGCGCGGCTGACCGGAGGCAAGTGCTCGATCATCATCGGCGCCGGAATCAATCACTGGTATCACAACAACCTGATGTACCGCGCCGGCATCCACGCGCTGATGTTCTGCGGATGCGTGGGAGTGAACGGCGGAGGCCTGAACCACTACGTCGGGCAGGAGAAACTGGCGCCGATGGAGTCGTGGTCCGCGATCGCGTTCGCGCGCGACTGGATGCCCGCGGTGCGCCTGCAAAATGCGCCGAGCTGGCACTACATCCACACGGACCAGTGGCGGTACGAGCGCGAATTCCGCGAGTATCACGCGATGCCGCAAGACGGCGCCGGCAGCAACGGCAACATGGATATCTCCCACGGGCACACCGCCGACGTTCAGGTGGAGGCGGTACGCAACGGCTGGCTTCCGTTCTATCCGCAGTTCAACCGGAACCCGATCGAACTCGTCCGCGAGGCCAAAGCCGCGGGCAAGGACCCGGTTGAGTTCACGGTCGAACAACTCAAGTCGCGGAAGCTGACGTTTTCCGTCGAAGACCCGGACGCGCCGGAAAACTGGCCGCGCATCTGGTTCATCTGGCGCGGCAACGCCCTGATGTCGAGCGCCAAGGGGCACGAGTTCTTCCTTAAGCACTATCTCGGCACGCACACAAACGCCATCGCAGAAGACCTTGCCGCGGGCTCGGTCAAAGAGGTTGCCTGGCACGAGAACGCGCCCCAGGGAAAGATGGACCTCGTCGTCGATCTCAACTTCCGCATGGACACTTCGGCGCTGTACTCCGACATCGTACTTCCGGCGGCCACCTGGTACGAGAAGGCGGACCTGAACTCGACCGACATGCACAGCTTTATCCACCCGCTGTCGGCTGCCGTGCCGCCCTGCTGGGAATCGAAGAGCGACTGGCAGATATTCCGCACCATCTCGAAAAAGTTCAGCGAACTGGCGGCCCGGCATTTCCCCGAGCCGGTGGAGGACCTCGTGGCCTCGCCGCTTGCGCACGATTCGCCGGCCGAGATCGCGCAACCTCGAATGCAAAGCTGGGTGCGCGGCGAAGTGGAAGCCATTCCCGGCAAGACCATGCCGAACCTGAAGATGGTCACGCGCGACTACAAAAATCTCTTCAACCAGTTCGTCTCATTCGGCCCGCTGGTCCGCGCCAATGGCCTGGGTGCGCACGGCACATCGTATGCCGTCGAGGATTTCTATGACGAAGCGCTCCGCACGGGGCCGGTGACGACTTGGGACGGCAAGAGCTACCCCTCGCTTTACGAGGATACTCAGGTCTGCGATACGATTCTGCGCTTCGCTACTGTAACCAACGGCGAGCTGGCCCACCGTTCCTACCGGAACATGGAGCAGAAAGTGGGGCTGCCGCTGGCTCACCTCGCCGAGAAGAACCGCGGCGTGCGGCTGACCTACAAGGAATTGCAGTCGCGCCCGCACCGGCTGCTGAATAGCCCGATGTGGTCCGGACTTACGGAGAACGGCCGCGCTTACTCGGCGTTTACCTACAACAAAGAGTGCCTCGTGCCGTGGCGCACTCTGACCGGCAGGCAGCATTTTTACCTCGACCATCCCGGTTACTTGCAATACGGCGAGCACTTACCCACTTACAAGCCAAAACCGTCTCCGGTTCAGTATGCCGACCTGCGACTCAGCAAGGCGGAAGGCAAAACCCTCATGCTCAATTACCTGACGCCGCACGGCAAGTGGCACATACACTCCACTTACGGCGATAACCACCGCATGACCACGCTATCCCGCGGGGTAGAGCCTTTCTGGATCAACGACCGCGACGCGGCCGAAATCGGCATCGTGGACAACGACTGGGTCGAGATCCATAACGACAACGGTGTCGTGGTGACGCGCGCGGCCGTCAGCGCGCGGATCCCGCGGGGCATCTCGATTCAGTACCATTCGCCGGAGCGCACGTTTTCCGTGCCGAAGTCGCCGCTGCGGAATTACCGGCGCGCCGGCGGGCACAACAGCCTCACGCGCGTGCGGCTGAAGCCGAACCTGATGGTGGGCGGCTACGGGCAGTTCACGTTTCATTTCAACTATTGGGGGCCGACAGGCTGCAACCGCGACACCCACATTCTTGTGCGGAAGCTGCCCGATTTGAAGTGGTAGGAGGGGCTATGAACGTAAGGTCGCAAGTCGCGATGGTGTTCCACCTGGATAAGTGTATCGGGTGCCACACGTGCAGCATAGCGTGCAAAAACATCTGGACAGACCGCAAGGGCACCGAGTACATGTGGTGGAACAACGTGGAAACCAAGCCGGGCGCCGGCTTCCCCACGCAATGGGAGAACCAGGATAAATACAACGGCGGATGGGAAGTAGGCAACGGCAAGCTGAAGCTGAAGTCCACCAGCAAGGAAAAGACCGTCTTCAACATCTTCCACAACCCCCACATGCCGACCATGGACGATTACTACGAGCCATGGACCTACGACTACCAGCACCTCTTTAACGCTCCCGAGGGCCCGGACCAGCCCACCGCGCGGCTGATTTCCATGATCACCGGCGAGTTGATCCAGATCGAGTCCGGTCCGAACTGGGATGACGATTTGGGCGGCTCTCCGATCTACGCGCAGAACGACCCCAACCTGAAGGGGCTCACGCCCGAGCAGCAGGCGCAGTTGTTCGCGGTCGAGCGCCTGGTGTTCTTCTACTTTCCGCGGATCTGCAATCACTGCCTGAATCCGGCGTGCGTGGCGGCGTGCCCTTCGGGGGCGTTGTACAAGCGCGGCGAGGACGGAATCGTGCTGGTGGACCAGAACCGGTGCCGCGGCTGGCGCGCCTGCATCGCCGCCTGCCCGTACAAGAAGATGTTCTACAACTGGAACACCGGGAAGTCGGAAAAATGTATCCTTTGCTTCCCGCGCCTCGAGGCGGGACAGGCGCCGGCGTGCTTCCACTCCTGCGTCGGCCGCATACGGTATCTCGGCAACGTGCTCTACGATGCCTCGCGCATCGAGGAAGTGGCGAAACTGCCGGATGAGGAACTGGTGGAAGGCCAGCGCTCGCTCATACTCGATCCGCACGACCCTGAGGTCATCCACGAGGCGCGCCGCAACGGCATCCACGACTCGGTGATCGAAACCGCGCAGCGCTCGCCGGTGTACAAGTTCGTCAAGGTCTGGAAAATCGCCCTGCCGCCGCACATCGAGTACCGCACCTTGCCGATGCTGTTCTACGTGCCGCCGATGGCGCCGGTGATGGCGAACCGCTCGGACGACGTGGTGAACGGCGTTTCCGATGACCTGTTCCACGACATCGAGCAATCGCGCGTGCCGATGAAATTCCTGGCGAACCTTTTCGGCGCGGGCCACGAGTCAAAGGTCCGCTACGCGCTGCGCAAACAAAAAGCGGTCCGTTGGTACCGGCGCGCGCTCACCGTGGGCGATGTCGAGATGAGCACGGCCGAAAGGATGCTGCGCGAGGCCGATTCCTCGCCCGAGGAGGCCGAAGCCATCTACCGGCTGACGTCGCTATGCACCTTCGAGGAGCGATTCGTGATTCCTCCCATGCACCGCGAGGAAGCCATCCAGATGCTCGAAGACCCGCTGGAACACAAGCAGAGCGTCGGGTTCGGATTCATGATGGCGCCCAGGAGGGGAATGTGACCTACGAAGAACTGGCGGACCGGCTTCACTACCCCGACGAACCGGCAATGCAGGAACTCTACATCCAGACCTTCGAGTTCAATCCCGCCTGCACGCTGGAAATTGGCTGGCATCTGTTCGGCGAGAACTACGAGCGCGGCGAGTTTCTTGTCCGCATGCGCGGCCTATTGAGGCAACACGGGATCGCAGAAACCACCGAGCTGCCGGACCACCTCACCCACGTGCTGCAACTGATCGGGCGCATGGAACCCGGCGAGGCGGCGCGCCTCGTGGGAGAAGCCGTGCTGCCCGCGCTTGAAAAAATCCGGCTGCCGGACGATAACCCCTACCGGGAAGTGTTGGACACCGTCCGCGAAAAGCTCACGGCAGATTTTCCCAACGCGCCCCGCCGCAGCCCGCAGCTTCCCATCCTCCAGAAGGCACGCTTGTGAACACGGCATTCTACCTCGACCAGTTTTTGTTCGCCGTTTTACCCTATGTCGTCGCGATCGCATTTATTCCGGCGACTGTCTACCGCTATCGCGCCCGCGGCTTCACTTACTCCAGCCTTTCTTCCCAGTTTCTGGAGAACCAGCAGCACTTCTGGGGCCTGGTGCCGTTTCACTACGGCATTCTTGTGGTTACTCTCGGCCACTTAGTCGCGTTCTTCCTCCCGCAGCAATTACTGGCCTGGAATTCGCGGCCGCTGCGATTGTACGTGCTGGAGATCTCCGGGCTGATTTTCGGCGTGCTCTCCCTGGTGGGCCTTGCCGCCGCGGTGATGCGCCGGCTCACCCACGGCAAAGTCTATCGCGTGACGTCTGGGCCGGACTGGGTTCTGTTCGCGCTGCTGCTGCTGCAGATCGCTTCGGGGATCGGCGTGGCGGTTTTCCATCCCTGGGGCTCGTCCTGGTTCGCCTCCACGGTGACGCCGTACCTGTGGTCGCTGGTGAAGCTGAATCCGGACCTGACGGCGATCAGCGCGTCGCCGCTGCTGGTCAAACTTCACATCGTGAACGCGTATCTTGTGATCGGCTTGTTCCCGTTCACCCGTCTCGTTCATATTCTCGTCATTCCGAATCCTTACCTCTGGCGCAAGCCGCAGGTGGTGCGCTGGTACGGGAGGCAGCATGCCTGACGTGAAGGGAACTCCCGGCCAGGGACTCGCCGGCGCGACGCTGGGTTTCTTCATCGGATTTGCCGCAGTAGCGCTGTTCGGGCCCACGGCGGCGAAGTTTCAGGAAGTGATGCAGCTCACCCCGATGGCTGTGGGGTTTCTGGTGGCCATGCCGTCGCTTTCGGGGTCGCTGCTGCGCATACCGTTCTCCGCCTGGGTGGACACGTGCGGCGGGCGAAAGCCCTTTCTGGTGCTGCTCGCGCTGTCGATCGCCGGGATGGCGGGGCTGTCGTCCGTAGTGGCGTTTCTGTATCCGGAACGCCTCACAGCCGCCCATTTCCCGCTGCTGCTTTTCCTGGGCGTCCTTTGCGGATGCGGCATCGCCACGTTTTCGGTGGGAATCAGCCAGGTGTCGTACTGGCATCCGCGCGCGAGGCAAGGCCGCGCCCTGGCTGTCTACGCGGGAGTGGGCAACGTAGCGCCGGGAATATTTTCGCTCGTGATCCCGATCAGTTTGGGCGCGCTCGGGCTGGCTAACTCTTACCTGATCTGGCTGGGAATGCTCGTTGCGGGGACCGTGCTCTATTTCCTGATCGCGAGGAACGCTCCTTACTTCCAACTGCGCGCGCAGGGACTCGCGCCGGAGCAGGCGCGGCGGCAGGCCGAGGCACACGGGCAGGAGCTGTTTCCCGGCGGCAACCTCAAAGAAAGTCTTATCGCCTCCGCGAGAGTCTGGCGTACGTGGGCGCTTGTCCTGATCTACTTCTCCACTTTCGGCGGCTTTATCGCACTTACTGCCTGGCTGCCGACTTATTGGACCTCTTACTTTGGAATGACCGCCATTCAGGCAGGCCTGTTAACTGCGCTGTACTCCGTACTTACTTCGCTGGTCCGCATTCTGGGCGGCGTCGTCTCCGACACGCTCCGCGAAGGCGGTGAGAATACGTCGATTCTGGCGCTCTTCATCACCCTGATCGGCGCGCTGGTGATGATCGGAGCGCGCGACTACCAGCTCGCCATCCCGGGCGTCATCCTGCTCGCGTTCGGCATGGGAATCTGCAACGCGGCGGTGTTCAAGATGGTGCCGCAGGCGGCGCCGAAGGCCGTGGGCGGCGCGGCGGGCTGGGTCGGAGGGCTTGGGGCCTTCGGCGGTTTCGCGATCCCGCCCATGATGGCCTTCGCGGTGCGCGACCTCGGCCAAAACGGCTACTCAATTGGCTTCGTCGTGTTTCTGTTCCTGGCGCTGCTCTCGCTGTTCATGGCCTGGATCTTGAAATACTCTGAAGCGCCCGCGGCTCAACCCCGCTACGGGGGGAAGGTGATGGCGTGATGAGAAGCCGCGTTCTCACGATCGTGCTCGGCATCGGCGTGGCCTTTAGCCTGGTGGTGCTGGCCTCGCGGGCTTCGATGTTTCACCTGCCCGCCAACCACCAGGGATACGAGCCCGTGCAGCCGATCGCCTACTCGCACCGCCTCCACGCCGGCGAATTGCAGATCGACTGCAAGTATTGTCACTTCGGCGCGGAAAAGAGCCGGTATGCGGGCATTCCGCCGGCGAGCGTCTGCATGAACTGCCACCAGTTCATAAAGGCGCCCTTGGGAGCGATCCGCGCCGAGGACGAGCTTGCCGCCCAGGAAGGACGCGCGCCGCGGGAAGTGGTCTCGCCGGAGTTGAGCAGGCTGTACGATGCGGTGAAGCAGCATCGCCCGGTGGCCTGGACCCGCATCCACTCCCTTCCCGACTTCGTGTATTTCGATCACCGCGCGCACGTAAATGCCGGCGTGGTGTGCCAGCAATGCCACGGTCCGGTGGAGACCATGGAGCGCGTACGGCAGGTCTCAGATCTCAGCATGGGATGGTGCGTCAATTGCCATCGCGACGCCAATGAGAAGGGCATCGGCGGGCGGCGGGTGAACGCATCCATCAACTGCTCGACCTGCCACTACTAGAGGAAAGCGATGGAGAATCAGTACTGGCGGAGCCTGGCGGAACGCGAGCAACCCGCGGCGCAGGAGCTGGAGTTCGACGGCCCCGGAAACTCGCGACGCGATTTTTTGAAGGCTGCCGGATTCGTGCTCGCCGGAACCGCGCTGAGCGGTTGCGCGCGCGCCCCCGTCGAAAAGGCCATACCGCATCTCGATCAACCCGGAGGCGTCATCGCAGGCCGCGCTCAGTTCTACGCTTCCACCTGCGGCGCTTGCCCGGCTGGCTGTGGTCTGCTCGCCAAGGTGCGGGACGGCCGCCCGATCAAGCTCGAGGGCAATCCCGATCAGGCGATCTCCCGCGGCGCAAGCTGCGCGGTTGGTCAAGCCTCCCTTTTGGGGCTGTACGACAGCCTGCGTTTGAAGCAGCCGCTTGCTCACGGCAAGCCCGCCGCCTGGGAACAGGTGGATCGCGAGATCGCCGCGCGACTGGCTGAAATTCGCAAAGCGGGCGGCGCGGTGCGCTACCTCAGCGGCACGATCACCAGCCCAACGAAGCTGGAGATGATCGGCCGCTTCCTCGCCCAATTTTCCGATGCGCGCCACGTCATGTACGACGCGCTTTCGGTATCCGCCATTCTCGACGCCCACGAGCAGACCCATGGCGCGCGCATTCTGCCGCATTACCGCTTCGCCGCCGCTGACGTGATCGCCTCGTTCGACGCCGACTTCCTCGGAACCTGGATTTCTCCGGTCGAGTTCGCGCGCGATTACGCTTCGCGCCGCCTGCCACCAGAGATGTCCTGGCATGTGCAGTTCGAAGGGCGGATGTCGGTCACCGGCAGCAAGGCAGACCTCCGCGTGAAGGCTGCGCCGGACGAAATCCTCGGGCGCCTGGAGCGGCTGGCCGAACGGATCGAAGCGAACGACCCGGCCGGAGACGAACTTGCCGCACGCCTGCTGCGCGCACGCGGGCGTAGCCTGGTCGTCTGCGGCCTGAATGACCTCGCCGCGCAGGTGCTCACGAACCACATCAATCATCTGCTTGGCAATTACGGCGCTACGCTCGATATCGAACGGCCTTCGCTGCAGCGCCGCGGAAACGACCGCGCCCTGGCGGATCTTCTCGCGGAACTTCAGGCCGGCCGGGTCGCCGCACTGTTCATCGATGGCGTGAATCCCGCTGCGGAGCTGCCCGCCGCTCCAGCCCTGGATCGGGCCAAACTCGTCGTGAGTTTTGCCGGCTCAGTGGACGAAACTTCGCAACACGCCCATTACATCTGCCCGGACCATCACTACCTGGAAAGCTGGGCGGATGCCGAGCCGGTGCGCGGGCTGATCAGCTTCACGCAGCCAACCATCCGGCCGCTGAACAGGACTCGGGCCGTGATCGAAAGCCTGGCCGTTTGGGTGGGCCAGCCCGCATCGGCTTACGAGCTCATCCGCGAGCACTGGAAGGACCGCATCGACTGGGACCGCGCCTTGGAAAAGGGATGCGCCGAAGTGAACGTGGCCGCCCAAGCGCCGCGCTGGATGGGAGCGAAGCTTCAGCGCCGCGCACCGGCCGCGGAGGGCTACACGGCCGTCCTCTACCCGGCGGTGGGCATGCTCGACGGCCGCCATGCAGGGAACCCCTGGCTGCACGAGCTTCCGGACCCAATCACAAAGACCGTGTGGGACAACTGCGCGCTGCTGTCCCCGAAAACCGCGGCGGCGCTAGGTGTGCGCGACGGGGATGTGGTGCGCATCGAAGGCGGCGTCGCGGTCGAGCTGCCCGCCGTGGTCCAACCGGGCCAGCACGACCGCGTGATCGCGGTGGCGCTCGGCTACGGCCGCAAGGCTTCCGAACGATTCGCGAACATCGGCCCGCGCTGGACCGGCAGTAAACCCACGGTGAACGAAAACGGCCGGGTGGGGGTGAACGCTTCCCCGCTGCTCGCTCTGGAAGGCGGGCTGCTGCGCTACGAGCGCTGCGGCGTGATGATTGCGACAACCGGCCGCCGGATCGAACTCGCTTCGACGCAAGCGCATCATACGCTCTCCGTTCCCACGCACCTTGCGCCCCCAGACGGCAAGGTCCGCCCCATCATCCGCGAGATCACCCCGGAAGAACTCGGCAAGCCGCCGGAACACGCCGAACATCACGAGGAACTCTGGCCCGACGACCATCCGTACACGGGCCATCGTTGGGGCATGGCCGTGGATCTGAACGCCTGTACCGGCTGCTCCGCCTGCGTTATCGCCTGCCAGGCGGAAAACAACACCCCGGTTGTGGGCAAGGACGAAATGCGGCGCCGCCGCGGAATGCATTGGATCCGCATCGACCGCTACTACTCGGGCCCGCCCGACGACGTTCGAGTGGCCCATCAGCCGATGATGTGCCAGCAGTGCGATCATGCGCCCTGCGAAACCGTCTGCCCCACGCTCGCGACGGTCCACAGCGACGAGGGACTCAACCAGCAGGTCTACAACCGCTGCGTAGGCACGCGCTACTGCGCCAACAACTGCCCGTATAAGGCGCGGCGCTTCAACTGGTTCAACTACCCGAGCAATGACAAGCTGGCCAACCTGGTGCTGAACCCCGACGTCACCGTGCGCTCGCGCGGCGTGATGGAAAAGTGCACCTTCTGCGTGCAGCGGATTCAGGAAGCCAAGATCGAAGCGAAGCGCCTCGGCGTGCCGCTGAAGGACGGCGATATCCGCGTCGCCTGCGAGCAGTCCTGCCCCGCCGACGCAATCGTCTTCGGCGACCTGAACGATCCCAACAGCCGCGCGTCGCGCCTGGCGCAGGACGCCCGCCAGTACCGCGTTTTGGAAGAACTCAACGTGCGCCCGGCGGTGCATTACCTGAAAGTGATTCGCAATCGGAACGGGAAGGGAGGCCAGGACCATGGCTGAGGTTTGTTCGCCATTGAGGCTGCCGCTGATCGCCGGACGCAAGCAGCCGGCAGCGGTCACCGAGGACGTCTGCCGTCCCATGCTGCGGCCCCCTTCCATTCTTTGGTGGGCGGGCTTTGCTCTGGCGTTTTCGCTCCTACTCATGGGGGTGGCCGCGGTCGGCTATCAGATCGCCACCGGCGTGGGAGTGTGGGGATTGAACACAACGGTCGGCTGGGCGTTCGACATCACGAACTTCGTCTTCTGGGTGGGCATCGGGCATGCGGGCACGCTGATCTCGGCCATCCTGTTCCTTTTCCGCCAGAAGTGGCGCACCTCGGTGAACCGCTCGGCAGAAGCCATGACGCTGTTCGCGGTGATGTGCGCGGGCATTTTCCCCATCATCCATACGGGCCGCCCGTGGCTGGCTTTCTGGCTGTTCCCCTATCCGAACTTCCGTGGCCCGCTGTGGATCAATTTCCGCTCGCCGCTGGCGTGGGATGCTTTCGCCATCTCGACTTACTTTCTGATTTCGGCCGTGTTCTGGTACATCGGCCTGATTCCAGATCTCGCCACGATTCGCGACCGCTTGAAGCCTGGTCTGCGGCAGCGTCTGTTCGCGATTTTCAGCCTGGGATGGAACGGATCGTACCGCGTGTGGAGGCACTACGAGGTGCTCTACCTCCTGCTGGCCGGACTTGCGACGCCGCTCGTGGTCTCCGTGCACACCATCGTGAGCTGGGACTTCGCCACCTCAGTGATCCCGGGCTGGCACGCCACCATCTTCCCGCCGTACTTTGTCGCCGGAGCGATTTTTTCCGGCATCGCCATGGTGTTGACGCTCATGCTGGTCGCGCGGAAGACCATGGGCCTCGAAGATTACATCACGCAGCGGCACGTGGATGCGATGTGCAAACTGCTGCTGCTCACCAGCGGGATTGTGGCGCTGGCATACGCCACCGAGTTCTTCACCGCGCTTTACAGCGGCAATCCCTACGAGCAGTTCGTCTTTATGAATCGCGCCAAGGGACCGTTCGCCTGGGCCTACTGGACCATGGTGGGCTGCAACGTGCTCATCCCGCAGTTGCTCTGGTTCGAGCGCGTGCGGCGCCGCCTGGTGATCGTCTTCCTGCTGAGCCTGTTCATCAACGTGGGCATGTGGTTCGAGCGGTTCGTAATCATCGTCACCTCGCTCCACCGCGATTTTCTTCCGGCGAACTGGAGCGGCTACACTCCCACGATTTATGAAATCGCAACCCTGCTGGGCAGCTTCGGACTGTTCTTTACCTGCTTCCTGATCTTCTGCCGCGTGCTGCCGGTGATCGCGATGGGCGAAGTGAAAGCCGTGCTGAGTCACGGCAACGGGAAAGGAGGCCACGCGTGAACCGTCGCGTTTTGATCGGCATCTTCGATTCGGAAGATGACATTCTGGCCGCGACCGATGCCGCCCGCCGCCGCGGCCTGGTGATAGTGGATGTTTTCGCGCCCTACGCCGTGCACGGCCTGGACAAAGCGATGGGGCTGGCGCGCTCCAAGCTGCCCTGGGTGTGTTTTCTGTTAGGTCTGTTTGGCGCCGCCTTCAAAGTCTGGTTCGAGTACTGGACGACGGCTTCGGATTGGCCCATCAACGTCGGCGGCAAGCCCTGGAACTCGCTCCCGGCGTTCGTCCCCATCACGTTCGAAGTCATGGTGCTGTTTGCGGGGCTGAGCACGGTGGTGGCTTTCTTTGGCATGAACCGGCTGTGGCCGGGCCGGAAAGCAGACTTACTCGATCCGCGCGTCACCAACGACCGCTTCGCGCTGGTGCTCGAAGAGGACGATGCTGCCTTCGATGTCGATGAGGTGAAAACCTTCCTCTGGAGCCACAACGCGCTCCGCGTTGAGGAGCGGGAGCTGGAGGTGGCGCGATGAAGCTCAACCTGTTTCTGCTGGTGCTGCTCGCCGCCACGGTGGCCGCCAATCTCGGCATCAACGACAACCCGGCCCGCCGCAATTTTGAAGTATTGCCGGAGATGGTGTACTCTGCCGCCGCCGAGTCCTTCAGCGAAAACTCCAGTTTCGCGGATGGCAAAACGCTGCAATCGCCGCCGGCAGGGACCATTGCCCGCGGCGCGCGCCCGCTCCCTTACGCTGCGACGCCGGAAGACGCCGCCCGCGCGGGGCGCGAGTTGACGGCGCCGGAGGCCAGCGCAGCGGATTTGGCGCGCGGCGCCGAGTTGTACCAGGTGTTCTGCCGCCCCTGCCACGGACCCGGGGGCAAAGGCGACGGCACGGTTGCGATGCGCGGCTTCCCGCCGCCTCCCTCGTTTTTCGCCGAGCGCGCGATGAACCTCGCCGACGGCCAGATGTTCCACATCGTGACCTACGGGCAGAACAACATGCCATCTCACGCCGCGCAGATCGAGCCAGCCGACCGCTGGCGGATCATCGCTCACGTCCGGTCGCTGCAGAAAAATCAGGGAGGCGCACAACAATGATGAGCCAAAACAGGTTCCTGGGGGCGCTGATACTGGCGGGCGTGGTGACGTCCGCGGCGGGTGTGGTTCTTGCGCCCACGCGCGCCTGGACTGCACTGCTCATCGCGGGATACCTGCTTGCGACATTCGGCCTCGCCGGCCTGGTGTTCATCGCCACGCAGTATGCCAGCGGCGCGGGCTGGAGTGTCGCTTTCCGGCGTGTGCCGGAAGCGATGACCGCGATCTTTCCTCCCGGCGCGGCTTTGCTGGCCCTGGTTTTCCTCGCGCATCCCTCTGTCTATGCCTGGACCACTCACGCGCCCCACGGGGCATTCCAGCAATTCTGGCTCAATCGTCCTTTCTTTCTGGCCCGCGCCGCGATCTACATGATCGTCTGGCTCGCCTTTGCAGTTGCGATCGTGCGGACCTCGCGCCAGCAGGACAGCGACGGCAGGGTAGGCCATACCCGCCGCAACGTGCGGCTCTCGGTGGCCTTTCTCGCGGCATTCGCAGTCACCTTTTCACTGGCGAGCTTCGACTGGATCATGTCGCTCGAGCCGCCGTGGACCAGCAATATATTCGCGATCTACAATTTCGCCGGTCTGTTTTCCGGGGGTCTCGCGCTGCTGATTCTGCTGGTGCTGTACGAGCGCCGCTCCGGGCCGTTGCGCGACTTCGTGAATGAAGAGCACCTGCACGACCTCGGCAAACTGTTGTTCGCGTTCTCCACCTTCTGGATGTACATCTGGTTCAGCCAGTACATGCTCATTTGGTACGCGAACATCAGCGAAGAGACCACGTATTACATCGCCCGTCTTCGCAATGCCTGGGCGCCGCTGTTCCTTCTGAACCTGATTCTGAACTGGGTGATTCCGTTTGCGGTGCTGTTGCCGCGCGGAACCAAGCGCAGCCCGCGCGCGCTTGGCAGAGTGGCCGCGGTGGTGCTTGCGGGCCGCGTCCTGGACGTTTACCTGATGGTCGCGCCCCCGCTGCACGGCGCCAACCCGAAGCTCGGCATCTGGGAAATCGGAGCGCTGGAGGGAGCCGCGGGCGCAGCGCTGCTCTTGTACAGAAGAGCGATGAAGCAGGCCGCGCCCGTGCCGCTCAACGATCCTTATCTGGAGGAGAGCCTGCACTACCAGAACGCGTAGCGCCGTCCCTCGCTCTTCGGACCGCCGCTTACGCTTCGAGTTCGAGCTGCTCGCCTTCGGCGATCTCCAGCGGTTGGGCGAAAACGAACACCGCCCGTCCCTGCTCGCGCCGCAGTTCATGGGCCACAGGCTTGCCGCCCAGCCGCGCCGTGGTCTTTGCGCCTGCCGGGATGTTGCGCGCCAGCTCGACGGTTTGGCACGGCAGCTTACCGTACAGCACCGAAAGCCGGAACCGCGTCCTGCCCTGCTGCACGGCCTGGGAGAACGTGCCCCAGCCGGTCCCGGTCGACCAGAACGAACGGAAGTTGGCGGTGTTCACGCGCGGAGCCGCAACAACGCTCTTCTCCGTGCCGTGATAGCGGAATCCGCTCAGCGCCAGGATGCCGGACCAGGAAGCCATCGCCCGCACGTAATGGTGGCCGCACTCCAGCTCGTCCCACGGATTGCGCCGTTCACCGTCGTAGCGCAGCCGCGCGTTGGTGACGATCTCGATGGCTTCCTTCGGCATCCCGTAATACATCATGAGCGCGGCAATCTCGTACTCAAACCCGGTCCAGACCTCGGAGAAATACGGGAACGGAATCCGCGGCCGCGGCGCCTTGCCGTAGTCGCAGAGCAGCAGTCCCGCTTCGTCGTTCAATGCATAGATGCGCTCGATCGACTCGTGGTCTTCGAGGTTGTGCCGGTAGTTGTACTTGTAGATCGACGCCAGCGTCTTGCGTATCTTGGCCGGATCCACAAGCGAGCCGAGCCCTGCCACCATGGCGACGTACTGGCCCACCAGTTGATCCGCCAGGCAGCCTTCCCCAGCCTGAAAGTCGGGATGCAAGGGGTCTTCGGCGCCGCCCTGCGAGCGCAGCGGCTTGGCGATCTTGTCCGGCGGAATGCCCTGGACCTTCTGAATGTAATACTCCCCGTTGAACAGGTTCTCGTCGATCCACTTGCTGCCGCGCGTGAACAGATCGCGGCACGTGCGCGCGAATGCCTCGTCGCCGGTGGCGCGGGCCATCTCTTCGCACGCGCGGAGCCCACCTAGATAATAGATGCCGCACATCGGGTTCGGACCGTAAAACTCGACGTCGAAAGTGTTGTGCTGCACGCCTTCGGCGACACCGTCGCGATCGGCGTCCCAGCCTCCCTCGATCCAGGCGAACTCCATGGCCTTTTTGACTTTCGGCCACATCGAGCGAAGCCAGGCGTCATCGCCCGAGAGCCGCCAGTCGAGGTAAGTGCGGATGATCTGGCCCATGGTGCCGTCGATGGCCGTTATCCCGTGTGAGGTCTGTTTCCCCTCGGGCAACTGAATGCGGATCGGCAGTATGCCGTCCAGCTTCTCGGCGGTTTCAAAGCCCGCTTCGCGCTGCGAGCGCGCCAGGGACGGGAACAGATGTTGTGTGACCGCTTCGTAGTTCCACACGTGGGAGCAGTTGCCGAAGCAGCAGCCGCTGTTGTCGCTCGCGCCTTCGAAGCCGCGGAACCTGCCGTCGGCCGTGCGGAAGCAAACCTGCGTGGCCAGCGTGGAGAGGTTCGCCATAGCGGCTTCCTTCACGGGAGCGGGCAGCGTGGATTCGCGCATCGCCGCCAGGAACTGGCGCATGCGTTTTTCGAGAACGGGAAGGTTGGCCGCGGCGTGTTCGGCGGCTGCCCACGCATCCGCGAAGCGCTGGCAATAATAGTTGCCGATGATCGTATTGTTCTCGCCTTTCGGGGCGGTCCAGCCGCACCATTGCGGCGTGCGGTTCGGAAAATGCCAGGCGAGCAGAAACGTGAAATCCGCCTCCGCGCCCGGTGCAAGCTCCCTGCTCAGGCAGATCGAGCCTACCTGGTTGCGCTGCTCGGCCTCCGGCCCGAGTTGCCCGTCCTGGGTGAAGTCGTCCCAGAACAGCAGCGCGCTCCTCCACCACTTTGCTTCCGGCCAGCCGCGAAGATAGCTCACCTTGCCGTCGCCCGCATCGAGAACGCACAGCGCCATCGATCCGTTCATCGGCGCATCCTTGGCCGCGCCGGGATTGGTCATGAGCAGGCCCTGCAACCCTGCGCCGGTCCGGAATTCGTTGACCCGGCTCCTGGCGGCCCCGCGGGCTCCGGGCCCGCGGTCGGTCCCGACCGGGTTCTCGAGCGAAAAGGCGATCGACACCTTCGCTGTCTGCTTGCCCGGGTTCCTGACCTTGTACCGCAACACGGCAATCGGGAGGCCCGAATCGTCGGCCGCCAGCGGAAAGATCGGCGTGAACGCCTCCAGCGTCACCCTGACGGGCAGTTTGCGGTCGCGGAATGCGACCGTGGCGAGCGGATACTCCCCGGTGAAGGTAGCGCCGTCAAGCCGCGTGAGTCCCGAAACGTTATTGGGGCTCAGGCCGTGAGCGGCATGATAAGGCGGCATCATCCGGGCCTCCAGCACGCGTGCCACGGGCTTCGAGTTCCCCGCCTGAACCCAAATGCTCGGGAACGCGTAGTTGAGCGACCTGCCCTTATCCGGGCGATTAAAGATTTCCCAGTCGCGCAACTGGCCGCGCCCCCCGAGGCTAACCGAACCTGCCGCCACCCCGCCCAGCGGAAAGGCAACCATGGCCAGGTTGCGGCCGGTGAGAACCCTGGGATATTGAACGGTGCGGCGCGGAGCGGCGCCCCGGCTCGCAGCCTGAGGCGCGGCCTCCGCTGTGGTCTGAGCCGCGGGGGCCTGAGAAGCCTGGGCCGGTGCGGCGCCTGCTATCAACGCGGCGGTCTTCAGAAAATCACGACGTTTCGTAGCCATCTCGTCCTCGTATAAATTGCAAACTTAAATATCATTTCACAAGAGGAACGCAAGATGGGGCGCCGCGAACCGGATTTTGTGCGAAAGCCTGCTACGAGCGGCCCGTCTCCGATTTCACCGCGTTCAGCAGCGCGTTCATGTAAGCGATGCTGTGTGCCAGCCCCGCGCTGGGACGGTACTCTCCCGTGCCCCCGCCCCTGCTGGTGTCCCTGGTTCCGGGCGAAACGCCGAGCAACGGAATGTGGTCCGGGATCGCGATGCCGTCGAAGCCCACTTCCACCATCGCCTTCATGACCTTGTACATGTCATAGTAGCCGTCGTCCAGCAACGTCTCGACGAAGTGCGGCAACGGAGCGCTCACGTTCCGGAAGTGCACCTTGAAAAGTTTCTTCTGGCTGCCGAAGTACTTGATGGCCTCCACTACATCCTTGCCCATCAGTTCGCCGCCCTCAAGCCAGCAGCCTACGCACAGGCACACTCCAATGTTCGGGCTGTTGGCGATCTCCAGCGCTTTCCGATAGCCTTCAAAACTGCTGAAGATGCACCGCGGGACACCCGCCAGCATAGGCTGCGGCGGATCGTCGGGGTGAATGCCGATGCGCACGCCCGCTTCCTCGGCGACCGGAACCACTTTCTTGATGAAGTAGGTGTAGTTGTCCCAGATCTCTTCTTCCGAATACCTCCGGCCATGGGAAAGCGGTTCGTTGTAAGTGATTCCCGCCCAGACGCCCCGCCGCTCCGGGCTCGCCATGTTGAGCTCCCTGGCCGAATAGCCTCGCGGCATCGTCGCGCGCCCGCTCGACCATATGCCGTTACCCATGTGCGCATACGTCGTATAGGGAATCCCGGCCTTGCCCAGGTAGCGGATATAGTTCAGGTACTCTTCGATCTTTTTATCGCGCCCGGGCAGATTCAGCGTGACTTCCGGCATGTTGTGCAGGCTGCCGCTCGGGCCCACGCCGCTCCCGATGTTGTACACCTTGAAGCCGGCGGCCTCCCACTGCTTGCGGATCTTAATGAAGCCCTCGGCGGTCGCTTCCTCAGGCTGGGCGCTCAGGCTGACCCACGTTATTCCGAGTTGCTTCAAATAACGCATGTGTTCTTCGGTGGTCCGCCCGGAGGCGCTCGTCCCGATCTTCACGCCCGGAGGAAGAGGAGGCAGCTTGGAAGCGCCCGACCGCTGAGCCGCCAGCAGCGCTGCCCCGCCCAGCGCCATTTTCGAAAACTCTCTTCTATTTGTCATCGTTACCATCGCTCCTTGCTACTTCGTTCGCCAGTACGCGCTGTGGCCGGTGCAAATCATCATCCGGGAGATTTCCCGAATGATCCGCCTCAGCTCGAAAATTGTCTACCTCGCCCTGCTGCTGGTACGCCGGTTTGCCGCAGGGCGCGAGTAGAGCCCCATTTGGGCACGTCCCATTTTGCATCAAACGCGGCCTGCATGATACCGGAATCGAGGGCGAGCGGGCGGGCCGCCCGGCCGCTCCGGGTGCGGCGGGTTCAGGCGCAACAAAGCCGCGCAGTGGCGTTGCAATTGCCACCCGGGTGATCAACAGACGTAGACGAGCTGGGAATGACGACCCCTTCGGACAACAACGGGAGAACTGGCGATATCCCCAGCCGGCGCTCAGACCCGCCACAAATTAGAGGATGAGGAAGCGCGATGGGGCGCCGCGCACCGGACTTGGCGCTCCCAAGATTGTTATGAGCGGCCCGTCTCCGACTTGGCCGCGTTCAGCAGGGCGTTCATATAACCGATGCTGTATGCCAGCCCCGCGTTGTTGAAGGCCATCAATTCGCTGGGACGGTATGCTCCCGTGCCGCTCGTGTCTTCCCTGCGCCCGGGCAGGACCCCGAGCGCCGGGACGTGGTCCGGAATCACGAGACCGTCGAAGCCCACTTCCACCAGCGCCTTCATGACCCTGTACATGTCGTAGTAGCCGTCGTCCAGCAGTGTCTCGACAGAGTGCGGCAACGGCGCGCTCACGTTCCGGAGGTGCACCTTGAAAAGCTTTTTCTGACTGGCGAAGTACTTGATGGCCTCCACCACGTCTTTGCCCATCAGCTCGCCGCCCTCAAGCCAGCAGCCTACGCATAGGCACACTCCAATGTTCGGGCTGTTGGCGATCTCCAGCGCTTTCCGGTAGCCTTCAAAACTGCTGAAGATACACCGCGGGACACCCGCCAGCATAGGCTGCGGCGGATCGTCCGGGTGAATGCCTATGCGCACGCCCGCTTCCTCAGCGACCGGAACCACTTTCTTGATGAAGTAGGCGTAGTTGTCCCAGATCTCTTCTTCCGAATACTTGCGGCCATGGGAAAGCGGTTCGGTATAGGTGACTCCGGCCCAGTCGCCCCGAAGCTGCGGGCTGGCCATATTGACCTCTCTGGATTGATAGCCGCGGGGCATCGTCGTCCACCCGCTCGACCATATGCCGTTGCCCATGTGCGCATACGTCGTATAGGGAATCCCGGCCTTGCCCAAGTAGCGGATATAGTTCAGGTACTCTTCGATCTTTTTATCGCGCCCGGGCAGACTCAGCGTGACTTCCGGCATGTTGTGCAGACTGCCGCTCGGGCCCACGCCGCTCCCGATGTTGTACACCTTGAAGCCCGCGGCCTCCCACTGCTTGCGAATCCTGATGAAATCTTCGGCGGTGGCTTCCTCGGGCCGGCCGATCAGGCTGACCCACGTGATCCCGAGTTGCTTCAGGAAAAGCAGGTGCTCCTCGGTGGGCTGCCCGGCGGTCGTCCCGATCTTCACGCCCGGAGGAAGAGGTTGGAGCCTGGAACCGCCCGGCCGCTCAGCCGCCACCAGTGCTTCTCCGCCCAGCGCCATCTTCGAGGACTCTCTTTTATCAGTGCTCGTGACCGTCGCTCCTTGCTACTTCGTTCGCCAGTACGCGCTGTGGCCGATGTAATCATCATCCGGGAGGTTCCCCAGAATGATTCTCCTCAGCTCGAGGATGTCTACCTCGCCCTGCTTCTGGTACAGCAGCTTGCCGCCGGGCGCGAGCAGAACCGTGTAAGGCACGCCGGCCTCCCATTTCGCGTCGAAAGCGGCCTGCATGGCATAGGTGTCCGTCGAGGCGAACTGCAAATTCCTTCCCGACGAATGCAGTTTTTCCAAAACCTTCTGCACCCCGGCGCGCTCGTCAGGCAGATTCGTGGAAACGGTGACGAAATCGAAGTCGCGCCCGCGGTACATGCGGTGGGTCGTGATCAGGTCCGGAAGCTCGCTGATGCATGGACCGCACCACGTCGCCCAGAAGTTCACCAGAAGAAGTTTGCCGGTGGGATTCGAGCGCAGCTTCTTCAATTCCTCCGCGCCAGCCATCTCCAGGACCACCGGCTCGGCCTCGATCTTCTTCAGCTCCTGCTCCCTGGACGCCTGCTTCGACTTCCACTTGGTTGAACAACCGAAGACCCCGGTGTGCTCCACCGGAACGGGCCGGCCCTCCAGCAGTGCGTCAATGGCGTTTCGCGCGTCCCGGACCTTCACCAGCGATTCGCGCTGGCTGTTATCCACGCGGCCCTCGTAGCGCAGCTTGCGCTCCCGGTCGAAGATGAACACGTGCGGGGTTGCCTTCGGGCCGTAGGCCCGCGCGACGGACTGCGTCTCGCCGTCGTACAGGTAAGGGAAATTGAATTTCCGGTAGGCCGCCCGGATCTTCATGTCCTCCAGGCTATCACTCACGTCGGTGTATCCCAGCTCGTTCAGCCGGACCGCCGCCGGATCGTTTGGCGAGATCGCAACCAACGCCACGCCTTTTCCGCGGTAGTCGGCGGCAATCTGCTTGATGCGGTTCTCGTACAGTTGGGCGGTCGGGCAGTGGTTGCAGGTGAACACGATCACAAGCACCGGATATGAGGAATAGTCGCTCAGACGGTGGATCTTGCCATCGACACCAGGCAGCGCGAAATCGGGAGCGGGCGAGCCTATGGCCAGCGTGGGTGGCTCATCGGCGGCAGCAAAAAGGGAAGCTGCGGTAAGAACGAGTGCCAGCAAGGTCGGCATGACGGGAACCCTCCTCCCGAAAAGTGTACATCGTACAGCCCGGCTCGCATAGCCCGCCAGCGGGGTAAACACTTGCAGCGGCAGCCCGTCCGCGGCGCTCGACGGCGCCAGTCGTTCGTCAAATGACATCGGCAGTTGACGAAGACTCTCCCGGTTTCGCGCCGGGATCTCCGAAGTCTGCTGCCGCCGTTCCGAATCCGCGGCCCTAAAGTCCTGAATTCAGGCGAGGTTAGCTGCCGGCCGTTCGGCAGGTTTCAGGCGCATCGTAACCGCACAGTGGCACTGCGGTTGCCATCCGGCGGATTAACAGAAGTAAACGAGGTGGGAATGACGACTCCTTCTAACAACAACGGGAGAATTGGCATCAGAGAAGGCGGTACGTCCGGCGCTCAGGCCCGCCACATATTAGAGGATATTCTTGCGCGCAAATCAGTCAGGCGCTTGCTTGCCCTGGCGACGCGTATGGACAGCACCGGAAAGTGCTTTTTCGAGCGGGTGTGCGAGAACTACAACAACGGTGCTCTCTCGGGCTTTGCGCGATGGAAGTGGCGCATCCCCGAACTCTTGATCGATTACGCGCTGAAGCGGGCGAAGCTCGACCGGGAATTCATGACCGAAAAGCTTTTCCACCACCGGCCTACGGTCCGCGCACTCGCGCTGGCGGGCCGCAGCGTCGCCCGGTACGGCCTGTCGGCGCCCCAAAGGTTCGTCGCGCCGCTGATGATCGTCTGGAACATCACTCAGGCCTGCAATCTGCGCTGCAAACACTGCTACCAGAGCGCGGGCACGCGGCCGGCGCGGGATGAATTGACGCTGGAGGAGAAACTGGCGGCCGTTGACCAGATGGCTGCCAACGGCGTGCCCTTCCTGGCAATCGCGGGCGGCGAGCCCCTGATGTGCGACGATCTGTGGCCGGTCCTCGAGCGCGCCAGGCAGCACGGCATCCACGTCACGATCGCCACCAACGGCACCCTCCTGACGAAAGAGAACGCGGTGCGCCTCATCGAGGCGGGAGTGAAGTACGTGGAAGTCAGCGTGGATAGCACCGACACCAAAGAGCACGACACCCTGCGCGGTGTGCCCGGCGCCTGGGAGCGGTCCATCGAGGGAATCCGAAATTCCGTGGCCGCGGGCATGCGGACGGGGTTCGCCACCTGTTTCACCAACCGCAACGTCGAAACCGTCGACGAGGTGGTGGAGCTGGCGATCTCGCTGGGCTGCCGCACCTTCTCGCATTTCAACTTCATCCCCACGGGACGCGGCAAGCAGATCGTCGATGCCGATCTGACGCCGGAACAGCGCGAATGGCTGATGCGAAGACTCGTCAAGCATCTTCAGGACGGCAGGATTAACGTCATCTCCACCGCGCCGCAGTTCGGGCGCGCCTGCGTCGCTTACGCGCCTCCGGACGGGTTGTTTGCGACCGGGCATGCTGGCTCCGGAAGAGGCCCCAAGACGATGGTGCTCTCTCGCTACATCGGCGGTTGTGGCGCGGGCCGCTGTTATTGTGCGCTTCAGCCGAACGGAGACATAACCCCCTGCGTCTATATTTCCAGCGTGAAGATCGGCAATTTGAGGGTTAAGCCGCTGGCCGAAATCTGGGACTGCGCCCTTTTTGCCAAGCTTTCGCACCGCGATGGTTATCGTCAGCACTGTGGGATCTGCAAAGACCGCGCGTACTGCGGCGGGTGCCGCGCCCGGGCGTACGCCTACACGGACGATATGTTAGGTGGCGATCCCGGCTGCGCGAAGAACCAGAAGCTATGGGACGAACTCGTTGCCGCCAACCGGAATGTGGTTGGCTGCGGCACATGCCATCGGCAGATGCCGAATCGTCAGACGGCGTGACGGAGCAGACGACCCAAATAGATTCATTTTGATGGGAATGCGATATGGGCATCGAGTTGCCCGCAAATCTGAGTTGAACAACAGATCCCGAATGGCAGGCTTTAGAGCAACAATCAAACTGACCCTTTCAAACTCACCGGCTTTCCAAAGCCCGGTGCGTCGATTCAATTCCCGATCCGGAGTGCAATCGAGGGGCGGCTGATTTCGATCCTGGAATCGCCACATTAGCCGTGGTTAACGCCGGCGGGTTCCAACTCGCCCAGGCGCGGATTCTTGGAGTGTGAAGAGGAATTCTTTCTATGACATTCATCAAATCGGCGAAGGACGTTTTCGCTGCCGTTGTGGTTGTGGCGGCACTCAGTGGGGTTGGCTGTAAACGAACCGAAAATGCCGCACCTCCGGCATTCATTCCCGAAGTTGCGACCGTAACGGTCACTCCCGAGCGAGCCGTGCTGACCACCGAGCTGCCCGGCCGGACATCGGCCTACCTCGTCGCGGAGATCCGCCCTCAGGTAAGCGGCGTCATCCAGAGCCGCCTGTTTGAGGAAGGTTCCAACGTTAAGAAGGGCGATTTGCTGTACCAGATCGATCCCGCTCCTTTTGAGGCCGCGCTGAATCAAGCAAAGGCCGCTCTCGCCACGGCGGAGGCGGAACTAGTCACGGCGGAGGCGAATCTTCCAGCCATCCGGTCCCGCGCGCAGCGCTTGAAGGAGCTCGTAGCCATCAACGCCGTCTCGCAACAGGACTACGACGATGCCGTCGCGGCGTTGAGGCAGGCGGAGGCGAACCTGGCGGCGCGACGGGCAGCGGTCGAGGTCAGCCGCGCGGCCGTCGAGACCGCGAAGGTGAACCTTTCCTATACACCGATCCGGTCGCCGATCACCGGGCGCATCGGAATATCCACCGTCACCGTCGGCGCGATGGCGACCGCCTACCAGGCCACTCCCCTGGCGGTCGTGCAGCAGTTGGACCCCATTTATGTGGACGTGGTCCAGTCCAGCGCGGAGTTGCTGCGCCTGCGGCAGCGCCTGGAGCACGGATATTTGAAGCAGAACGGCCGCGTTCAGAACAAAGTGAAGCTGATCCTTGAGGACAAGACAACCTATCCCCACGAAGGCACCCTGCAGACCCGCGACGTCACCGTGGACCCCACCACGGGCACCGTCACTCTCCGTATGCTCTTTCCCAACCCCAACCACGTTCTTCTCCCCGGAATGTTTGTGCGGGCCATCGTGCAGGAGGGCGTAAGCGAACAGGCCATTTTGGTTCCCCAGCAAGGCGTAACGCGCAACGTCAAGGGGCTTCCCGTCGCATGGGTCGTGAACAGCGAGAACAAGGTTGAAGAACGGGTTCTCGAACTGGACCGCGCCATCGGGGACAAATGGTTAGTAACCAGCGGTCTCAACCCAGGCGACCGGCTGATCGTGGAAGGGATGCAGAAGGTGCGCCCGGGCGTCCCGGTAAAGGCGGTCCCCTTTGAAGTTGCTTCGGCCGGCGCTTTCGCGCCGGGCCAAGGGCAACAACAAACGGAAGGGAGAAACTAGATGCTCTCCAGGTTTTTCCTTGACCGCCCGGTCTTCGCTTGGGTCATCGCCATATCGATGATGGTGGGAGGCGGGCTGGCGATCTATAACCTGCCGGTCGCCCAGTATCCTTCCATCGCCCCGCCGTCCATCACCGTCGTGGCGGTCTATCCCGGCGCGTCGGCGCAGACCGTGGAAGACAGCGTAATCCAGATCATCGAGCAAAAAATGACCGGTCTGGACCGCATGCTCTATATGAGTTCGACCGCCGATTCCTCCGGCTCCGGGAGAATTGAACTCACCTTTTCTCCGGAGGTCGATCCGGACATCGCCTGGTCCAAGGTGCAGAACAAGCTCCAGCTTGCGATGCCGATTTTGCCCGAGGTGGTGCAGCGGCAAGGCGTGATGGTCATGAAGTCCACGCGCAACTACCTGATGATTGTCGGCCTGACCACCACCGAAGATTCCAATCTGACTCAAGACGATCTGACCGACTACGCCGCCTCGCAGATTCAGCCCTCCCTGGCACGCGTACCCGGCGTCGGCGAGGTGGAGGCCTTCGGTTCGCAATACTCGATGCGGATCTGGCTCGATCCGGACAAGCTCACCCAGTACAACATGACGATCGCCGACGTGATTTCCGCCGTGCGCGCCTACAACGTGCAGGTCTCCGCCGGGCAGTTCGGCGGACAGCCGGCGGTGCCGGGCCAGCGGCTCAATGCCTCGATCGTCGTTCAAACGCTGTTGAAAACGCCCGAGGAGTTCGGCGCCATCCCCCTCCGGTACGGCGCCGATGGATCGGTTGTCCGGGTCCGGGATGTGGCGCGAACCGAATTGGCAGCCGAGTTTTCCGATGTGAGGAGCACCTACAACGGAAGGCCGGCGGCCGGTCTCGCCGTCCGCCAGGTGCCGGGCGCTAACGCGCTGGAAACCGCGGATGCGGTGAAACAGAAAATGGAGGACCTGGCGAGGTTTTTCCCGCCGGGCATGAAGGTTGTCTACCCCTACGACACCACGCCGTTCATTAGGGTTGCCATCGAAGAAGTGGTCAGAACCCTGATTGAAGCCATCATCCTGGTGTTCCTGATCATATTCCTGTTCCTCGGCGATTTGCGGGCAACACTGGTGCCGACCATCGCCGTGCCGGTGGTCATTCTGGGCACCTTCGGCGTGCTTGGCCTTGCCGGATACTCGGTCAACATGCTGACCATGTTCGCGATGGTGCTGGCGATCGGCCTCCTGGTGGACGATGCGATCGTCGTGGTGGAAAACGTGGAACGCGTGATGAGCCAGGAGGGGCTGTCTCCGCGCGAGGCCACGCGGAAGTCCATGGATGAAATCACCAGCGCCCTGATCGGCATTGGTTTCGTCCTGTCGGCTGTCTTTGCTCCCATGATGTTCTTCCCCGGTTCGACAGGCATCATATACCGGCAGTTCTCGGTCACCATCATCGCCGCGATGCTGTTGTCGGTCCTCGTCGCCCTGATCCTGACGCCGGTGCTCTGCGCGTCGCTGCTCAGGCCCGTGGCGAAGGGGCACGAGGCCGCCGATACCGGATTCCGCCCGTTGCGCCCCTTCTTCCAGGCCTTTAACCGCGCGTTTTTCTATCTGCGGGACCGCTATCAGTGGACCGTGAAATGGATTCTTTGGGCGAAGGCCCCTTCATTTGCCGCCTTCGCTCTCATCGTGGCTTTGACGGGCTACTTGCTTGTCCGGATGCCAACGGCCTACCTCCCCGATGAGGACCAGGGATCCCTCATGGTGATGGTGCAGTTGCCCCCGGGCTCGACTTTGGAACAGACCAATGCCGTGCTGGACACCGTGCGGCATCACTTTCTCGTCGAGCAGGCTGACGCGGTGGAATCCTGCATGACGATGGCCGGCTTCAGCATGGCTGGCCGTGGTCAGAACCAGGCGATGGCGTTCGTCATGCTGAGGGATTGGGAACTGCGGAACCGGCCCGAACTGCGGGTCTGGGCGGTGGCCCAAAAAGCAATGATGAGGTTCGCGGGCCTGCGAAACGCCCTCGTGTTTGCCTTCCCGCCCCCCGCCATTGCGGAACTCGGAACGGCAACCGGCTTCGATCTCATGCTCCAGGACCGTGGAGGGCTGGGCCACGAGGCTCTCATGAATGCCAAGAACCAGCTTCTCGCCATGGCCGCGAAGGATCCGAGACTGACGGCGGTTCGCTTCAACGGCTTGGACGACGTTCCGGAATTCCGCAGTGATGTGGATTGGGAGAAGGCGGGCGTCTGGGGGGTGCCGATCACTACGATCCACAACACGATTTCAGCCGCATTCGGCAGCGCCTACGTCAACGATTTCATCCAGGGCGGGCGCGTCAAGCGGGTGTACGTGCAGGCGGACGCCCCGTACCGGATGCTTCCGAGCGATCTGGACCGGCTGTATGTCCGCAACAACGAGGGGAAGATGGTGCCCATTTCCGGCCTTGCCTCGGGCCGCTGGGTCTACGCCGCCCCGAGCCTCAAAAGGTACAACGCTTTCCCCGCTGTCAATATCCAAGGGCAGGCTGCTCCCGGCAGGAGCTCCGGAGAAGCCATGCAGGCCATGGAGGAACTCATCGAAAAACTGCCCCAGGGGATCGGTCATGAATGGACCGGGGTTTCCTACCAGGAGCGCATGGCCTCGGCGCAAACTGGGCTTCTCTACTCGTTCTCCATCCTGGTGGTTTTCCTCGTGCTGGCGGCGCTCTACGAGAGCTGGACCGTCCCTATCTCGGTCATGCTGGCCTTGCCCCTCGGAGTCATTGGCGGCGTGCTGGCCTCCATCTGGCGAGGGCTGCCGAACGACGTCTATTTCCAGATCGGCTTGCTCACGGTGCTGGGATTGACCACCAAGAACGCCATCCTGATTGTTCAGTTTGCCAAGATGCGCGTGGAGGAGGGGCAGGACTTGATTCCGGCCACGCTCGAAGCGGCCAGGCTCCGGCTCCGCCCCATCGTGATGACGTCGCTGGCCTTCGGTTTCGGAGTCTTGCCGTTAGCTCTGGCCAGCGGAGCGGGCGCCGGCGCTCAGAAGGCCATCGGCACCTGCGTCCTCGGCGGCATGATCACCGCAACGTTCCTGGCGATCTTCTTCATACCGCTGTTCTACGTGGTGATCGTGAAGCTGTTTTCCCGGAAGAAAGACCGGGGGCCGTCCGCTCCGGGCGAGACGATGTCGGCGGAGGCGCACTGACATGTATCAAAAACTTGTTGTTTTGGCGATTGCAGCTAGCCTGACCGGGTGTATGCGCCGGGAAGCCTACCAGCGCCCCGCGCCGCCCATTCCCAACGCCTGGCCGGAGAGCGCTGCCGGCGAGGCCGGCGACCCCGATGCGCCTCAGGCCGCCAACCTGGAATGGAAAGAGTTCTTCACCGATCCGCGGCTTCAGTCCGTGATCGAGATGGCTCTGAGGAACAACCGGGACCTGCGAGCGGCCGCTCTCAACGTCGAGCGGGTCTACTCCATGTACCGTATCCAGCGGGCCAGGCAGTACCCGACGGTGGACCTGGCGGCCGGCGGAGAAGTATACCGGCTTCCGGAAAAGATGTCTTCCGGTGGCGAGGCCGAACTCGTGGGTCAGATGACGACGGGCCTGACTTCCACGGCGTGGGAGATCGACCTGTTCGGACGCATCCGCAACTTGAAAACCGCGGCGCTGGAACAGTACCTCGCCACTGAGCACGCACGCTCCGCGGCGCAGATCTCGCTGGTGGCCGCCGTCGCCAACACCTATCTCGCTCTGGCCGCCGACCGGGAAAGCTTGCGTTTGGCGGAGGAGACTTATAAAACGCAACAAGCTCTTTACGAACTGATCCGGCACACGCGGGAGGCAGGCATGGCCTCCGACCTGGAAGTCCGCCAGGCACAGAGCCAGGTCGAGGCCGCCCGCGTCGACATCGCGCGGTACAGCGGCCAGGTTGCCTTGGGCGAAAACGCACTCAACCTTTTGGTGGGCGCGCCTGTTCCACGGGACCTGCTGCCTGAGGACCTGGAGACCGATCATCCGCTCCGGGATCTCAACCCTGGAGTGCCCTCCGAGGTGTTGCTCCGGCGTCCCGACATTCTGGCGGCGGAGCACCAGTTGAAAGCAGCTTACGCCAATATCGGCGCCGCCCGCGCCGCGTTTTTCCCGAGGATCGCCCTGACCACCGGAGCCGGCTTCGTCAGCAGCGATCTGGCCGACTTGTTCCGGATCGGGACCAGGACATGGAATTTCGCGCCCAACCTGCTGGCGCCGATTTTCGATGCCGGCAGCCGCAAGGCCAGCCTCAAGGTGGCCCAGGTGGAGCGGGATCTCGCCGTCGCCGAGTATGAAAAGGCGATCCAAACGGCTTTCCGCGAGGTCAGCGACTCCCTCACCCTGCGGACCAAGCTGCTGGAACAGCAAAGGGCCCAGCAGGATCTGGTGAGCACCCTGGAGGAAACCTACCGGCTCTCGGAAGCCCGTTACAAGGCGGGTATCGACAGTTACCTGAGCGTTCTTGTGGCACAGCGTTCGCTGTACAGCGCCCGGCAGGTGCTCGTGAGCCTCCGTCTGGCCCGCTTGGGCAATCTCGTGACCTTATACAAGGTTCTAGGCGGGGGCGCCTGACGGACCTGGCGGGCTGACAACGGCACTTTCGGCGAATGCCCAATGGCAATTGCCGACATAAGGAGGCCTAAATTGTTATGATCAGAACTGTGAGCGCGTCGCAAAGCAGTATCAACGAAGCTGTCCTGGAACTTGCGCGCTCCATAGCGGGACATAACGATTTGCAAAGCCTGCTGTCGGGCGTGGCAACGTCGCTCCGCAAGGTGGTCAATTTCGAGTACCTGGCGCTCACGCTTCATCAACCCCAAGGCAACCGCATGCAGTCCTACGTGCTCAGCAGCACGTCGGGATCGGTAAAGACGCACGCAATGGCCACGCTGCCCGTGGCTGAAGATCCGAGCGGCGAGGTCTGGAGCACCCAGCAGCCGCTGGTCATTCCATCGCTCGCAAAAGAGAGCCGCTGGCCGCAATTGGTAAAGATCATGTTGGGGGCCGGGGTGCGGTCGATTGCGCTGATACCACTGACGGCCGGCGAAAACCGCCTGGGAACTCTGGGGTTCGGCTGCCTGACTCCGTTCGAGCCGAGTCCCGCCGAGCTGGAATTCCTGGAGCGCGTGGCCAGCGAGTTTGCCGTCGCCGTCGACGCTCACCTGGCCAAGCAGGCGGCGATCCGCGAGCGCGACCGGCTTCGGGTGCTGTTTGATATCACCAACGCGTTCGTTTCCAAGTTGTCGATCGACGAACTCTTCCCCGCCATCTCCGAGCAGCTTTCGCGGGTGGTCAAGTACGACGTCGCCGCCCTCCTGCTGAAGAATGAAGCCACGGGGCGCCTGGACGTGTACGCGCTGCACTTCACCGGACCGAATCTGTTTCAGCCGGACCCGGATGGCGAGGCCTCGATCGATCCGGAGGGCAGACCTTCGGCCGAAGCGATTGCCACAGGCCGGCCGGTGGTCGTCAGCATGGACGATCTGGTCCGCTATCCCGCCGTGGACCGCAAGCGGGTCGAAGCGGCGGGAGCCAGATCAGGCTGCTCGATCCCGCTGCTGACCCCCAATCGCACCCTGGGCACGCTGGAGCTCGCACGGACCAGCGACGAGCCGTGGACCGAAGACGATGTCGACTTCCTGGTGCAGGTGGCGCGCCAGATCGCCATCGCGGTCGAGAATTCCCTTGCCTACCGCGAGCTCGCCGAAATCAAAGAGCGCCTCGCCACCGAAAAACTCTATCTCGAGGACGAAATCCGGTTCGACCAGAACATCGGAAACATGGTGGGCGAGGGGCCCGCGTTTCAGGCGATGTTGAAGAGCATCCAGATCGTGGCGCCGACCGATGCCACGGTGCTGATCCTCGGAGAGACAGGGACGGGGAAGGAGCTGGTCGCCCGCGCCATCCACGAACTGAGCCCGCGCAAGAATGGCAGTTTCGTCAAGGTGAACTGCGCCGCGATTCCCGCCAGCTTGCTGGAAAGCGAGCTGTTCGGGCACGAGAAAGGCGCCTTCACGGGAGCGCTAAACCAGAAAATCGGACGCTTCGAGCTCGCGCATAAGGGCACGTTGTTTTTGGATGAAATCGGGGAGATGCCCCTCGAATTGCAGCCCAAGCTCCTCCGTGCGATTCAGGACCAGGAATTCGAGCGCGTGGGCGGCACCCGCACGATCCGCACGGATGTCCGTTTCATTGTCGCGACAAACCGCGATCTGAAGGCGATGGTGGAGGAGAACAGATTCCGGGCCGACCTCTACTACCGCCTCCACGTCTTCCCGCTGACCGTACCGCCCCTGCGCGAGCGCCGCGAGGACATCCCGCTGCTGACACGCTACTTCGTGCAGAAATATGCGCAGCGCATGAACCGCAAGATCGATACGATCCCCGCGGCTGCGCTGGAGGCACTGAGCCGCTACGACTGGCCGGGCAACATCCGCGAGTTGCAGAACGTCATCGAGCGGTCCGTCATCCTGACGAGTGGAAACGTGCTGAAGGTAGCGATGCCGGAGATTATGGGCAAAGCGGGGTCTCTTGCGCCGGCCAGCCGTCCTCTGGCGCCGGATCAGGCCGCGGAACGCGAAAAAATCCTGCGTGTTCTGAAAGAAACCAAGGGCGTGGTCGGGGGGCCGAATGGAGCGGCAGCGCGGCTCGGCCTCAAGCGAACCACGCTGCAGTCGCGCATGCGGAAATACCAGATCACGCGGCAGTACCACTAAGAAGCGGTCGCCGTGCTCTGTCCGCCGTGAGGCTCCGCGTCAAGCGCGGCGAGAACCTGCGCGGCGTGCCCCTTTGCCTTCACCTTCGGGAAAATCTTTGCGATCCTGCCGTCCTCGGCGATCAAGAACGTGGTGCGCTCGATCCCCATCGTCTTCTTGCCGTACATGTTCTTCTCCTTCCAGACGCCGTAGGCTTCCGCCGCGGACTTGTCTACGTCGCAGAGGAGAGTGAACGGCAAGTCGTGATTGGCCTTGAACTTCTGCTGGGCGGCCGGACGGTCCGGCGAAACGCCGATGATGACCGCGTTGCGGCGTTCGAACTCGGCGGAGGCGTCCCGGAACTCGCACGCCTCGGTGGTGCATCCCGGCGTGCTCGCCCGCGGGTAGAAGTACAGCACCACCTTCTTGCCGCGCAAACTGGAAAGACGGAAAGTGTCGCCCCGGTCGGTCGCGAGCTCGATATCCGGGGCCAGGTCGCCCTCTCTCATTCGACGTTCACCTTGGTTCCCTGCTGTCCGGCGCCGGACAGGTATGCGATGCGGTCGTCGATCAAGCTGCGAACAGCCTTGAGAAGCTCGATCCGGGAGTTGCGCAGGTGCATGCGCGCGGTGCTGGAACGAGGCAGGAACATCTCCCGCACGCGGTCCAGCGCTTCCCGGCAAAGGCAGCGCTCATAGACTGGTCCGCCCTCGCGTTGTTGATTTGCCTGATGCTCGTTCATACTTCCATCTCCTTCATCTCGACGGTGAGGATGCGGTGTTCGAGCCTGGCGCGGCTAGGCACCAGGGCAGCCATCGATGTGGGCAGCCCGATATGGCGCCGGAAAGTGCCGATCTCGACCACAAGCTCATCCCCTTTCTTGAACAGCCCCACTTCGCCCTTGGTGGCGAAAGGCAGCAACACACGGACCTCGTAGTAACCGTTCTGCTTGCCGAACGTGTACGGCCTCTCCGTCCGGGTGACGGCCGCCGGATCTTCCCCCTCAGCATACAGCACCCTGGCCAGTTCCTCCAGCCTTTCCCGGCCGAGCACTTCGTGGGTGAACAGCGGCACGCGCTTGGTTGGCACCGGGGCGAAGTAGTCCTCAATCTCCCGGAGCACACGTTCCTGGGAGACCCGCCATTCGTTGAACCACGCGTCGGAAACTTCACGCGGAAGCACGCGGTTGACCACCACGGTATCCACGGTCAGCCCGTGCAGCGAGAAGTAAACGAATGCCCGCTGCGTTTCGCGCAGCACCATTTTTTCGGGGTTCGTAACCAGCCGCACGCTGGTGATGTGCGGGTCTTCCATCAGCTCGTCCACGCCCTCGAGTTTTTCGAACAGGTCGCGGATGTTGACGAAATAGCTGTCCGCCGGCAGTTCGAACGGCGCTACGCGGTTGGCAATCGGCCTCACGGCCTTCAGCAGGCTGCGCTGGAACGGAAAGATATGTTTCATGTACCAGTCCAGCGTGGTGGGCATGCTGATGAAGCGCATGGATTCGGCAGTGGGCGCCGCGTCGAGCACGATCACGTCGTAGCGCCCTTCGCGCCGGTACTGATTGATGTACATCATGGCGCTGAGCTCTTCCATGCCGGGGAGAATGGCCAGCTCTTCCGCCTGCACGCCGCTGATTCCCGTGGTGCGCAACACCGAGATGACGTAGGACGAGATTTCCTGCCAGTGGCGCTTGATCTCCTTCTGGATGTTCAGTTCCTGGATGGACAGCCGCTCGTTGATGGGAAGCGGGTCGGAAGTCTTGGAGTGAAACAGATCGGTCTCGAGATCGAAGGAATCGGCGAGGCTATGCGCCGGGTCGATACTCATGACCAACGTGCGGTAGCCCAGTTGTGAAAGGCGCACCCCGGTGGCAGCGGCGAGACTGGTTTTCCCCACGCCCCCCTTGCCGCTGAACAACAAAACCCTCATATCCTCCATTGTGTCAAAAAGGGTCACTGCCGAAAATCCACCCCTGCCCGTGTGTGGTGGGCACCCTTGCCCGCGTGTGTGGTGGGAACGCCCCTTTCCGCGCGCCGCGGCCTGTTCACCGTGCCCTAAAATGAAAGCAGCGTCAGAGGGGGGAAGCTATGGTGTTGGCCGTGTTTCTGCTCGCCGCATCTATATCTTACGATGCGCCCACGGATCGCAAGCCGAGACCCAAACCGCCGCTGCCGGCGTTGCAAGGCGCGAACACGGTGATCAAGGACCCCACCTTTGGAAACCGCATCCTGCGCGTCACCGACAACCACACGTTTCCCGCCTATCCCGACGGCGTGTGCACCACCGCCGCCGCTTCGCTTCAGAACACGTGGAATGCCGACAGCACGCGGTTCACCGTGATATGCAGCAGCGTGGTGTTTCCGTTTGAATTCGATCCCAAGACCTTTCGCGTGAAGCGGATGGGCAGCCGCTCGAACCGTCAGGGCGGCCTCTACCTCGATCTCAAAGCCTCGCCCGCGTTCAGCTTCACCGATCCCGACCTGATCTACGGCATCGGCGCCGGCATGGACGGCGACAACACGAACAAACTTCTCGAGTACAACTTCCGCACGAAAAAATACCGCACGCTGGTGGACCTGGAAAAACTGGTTCCCAACTACGAGGGCGGCGCGGGCGCGGTTACAGTGGCCGCTAACGAGCGCATCTCGGTAATCTTCGGCGGAATGCAGGACACCTACCGTTACGTGCTGTTCTTCGATAAACAGACGGGCAGCAAGCGCATTCTCGACACGCGGGCGGCCGCGATCGACGGCAAGCCGGCGGGCTTTTCTATGAACTGGGGGATTCACCTTGCCAACATCGATAAGAGCGGCCGCTACATCATCATCAGCAAAGGTGAGGGCGGACGGCAGCCGAACCTTGTAGTCTGGGACACCGAAACAGACAAGTTCGCTGAAGTGGCGCCCAAAGGCACCGGGCATTATTCCACCGGCTACGGCATGCTGGTCAACGGCAACGGCTGGTGGCCGTCGTGGGCGATGTGGCTGCTCCGCCCGCTCGACCCGGACCGCATCGGCACGTTTGAAAAGCTGATCGATCCGATGCTCGGGGAGGATTACGGCGGGCGCGAGGAACACTCCTCGTGGAACAACGCACGGCCGGATGCGGCGGCGCCCGTTCTCGTCAGCATCGCGCGCCATGCGGACGCCAAGAATCCGCTCCAGCCGTGGGACGACGAGATCGTGGCCATCAGCACCGATCCGAAACGCCCTACCGTGTGGCGGTTCGCTCATCATCGCAGCCGTTACAACGGTTACTTTTGGGACGACCCGCGCGGCAACGTCAGTCCGGATGGCCGCTATTTCCTGTTTACTTCGAATTGGGAAAACACGCTGGGAACATCTCCCGACAACAGGCCCCGCCAGGACGTTTTCCTGCTGGAGTTGCCTCTGGCCGGCGCGCCATGAGATTCTGAATATCGTCGTTCAGAGGGGTTGATGGCCAGGCTATTCGCGGGAACCTCGGGCTTTGCTTATCCTCAGTGGAAGCCGCGCTTCTACCCCGAGGACCTGCCGCAGAAGAAGTTTCTTGAATACTATTCCAGCCGCCTGAACTGCGTCGAAATCAACTACACGTTCCGGCGTCTGCCCGCGGCTGCGACGCTGGAAAGCTGGGTGACCGTGACGCCGCCGGACTTCCTGTTCGCGCTGAAAGCGCACATGCGCCTCACGCACGTGCTGAGACTGCGCAACGCCGAAGAATTCACCCAGTTATTCTTCCGCGCCATCGATCCGCTACGTTCGGCGCGCAGGCTCGGTCCCGTGCTGTTCCAGTTGCCGCCGCAGTTCCGCTGCGATACCGCGGTGCTCGCCGAGTTCCTGCCGCTATTGCCGAGCGACATCCGCTGCGCGTTCGAATTCCGGCACGAATCCTGGCTGAACGATGCGATCTACAAGCTGCTCGAAAAGCACAACGCGTGTCTTTGCCTGGCGGAATCGGAAGAGCTTGAAGTGCCGAAGGTGATCACGGCCGATTTCGTGTATTTCAGGCTGCGCAAGCCGGAGTATACGCCCGCCGACCTCAGAGAAATCGCCGCGCGCACAAAGACTTTACTGGAGCAGGGCAAAGACCTTTTTGTCTTCTTCAAGCACGAGGACACGCCGGAAGGCGCCTTGTACGCGGAACAACTGCTGGCGGGAAGGGCTCATGCCCCGTAGGCCGCGGCCAACTGTTTGCGGATGAAGGCGACGTCGCGCGCCATGGCGGCGAGCTCATCGTCAGCGTGATACTCCACGTGAAGCGAGAGCGGACCGGCGAACCTGGCAGAGGCGAGAGCCGCAAACACCTTCGGCCAGTTCACCATTCCCTCACCCATCGGGCACCACTGCACGATCCACTTTCCATCCTTTTTCGCCCAGTAGAAATCTTTGAGCGCGACCATCTTCAAGCGCGGCATGACGAGGTTGAGCGACACCTGCCAGCCCGCTAAACCGCCCTCGATGGTCGCGTGGCACGGGTCGAGATAGTAACCGATCCATTTCGGATCCATGCCGCGGATGAGTTCACGGATATCCCAAACCGCCTCGCCGACGTAGTCGCCGGAATGGTTGTGCACTCCCGCCTGGATCCCGTATTCCTGGGCGAGCGCCGCCAGCCCGGCGAGTCTCCGCCTGGTTTCCTCCAGGACGGTCTCCACATCGCGCCCGCGGTAGTAATAGTAACCCGGCTTGAAGTACGGCACTTTCAAGCGCGCGGCGGTGGCGAGAATCGGCCGGGCGGTGGGATGTGAGGCGTCCACGAGTTCCGTGGTGATCATCGGCACCGACAGGCCGTGCGAGCGGATGGCTTCGACAGCACGAGGCATATCCTGGGCCGCTCGCTCCGGCAGCACGTGCGCCTTCGTGCGCACCGTGAGGTCGACTCCGTCGAACCCCAGTTGCCGCGCCGTTTTTCCCAGCTCGTCGTAATTGAGATTCGCCAGGTGCTTCGAAAAGATACAAAGCGCCGGCTTTGCCTGCGCGGCGATGGCGGCGGAAGCTGCCGCCGCCGTGATGAACTCTCTTCTGGTAACCTGCATCGCCTCTACGCTCCCGCGGTATGTCAATTATCCTACCCCCGCCCGTATTGCTCCGGAGGTGACTCAGTGCTCCAATGAAGTCAGGGGTGGGGATGAGGGTTCAGGCGCTAACCGCGGTGCTGGCGGCCGAACTGGTCCTGCTTGCCAGTATCGGAGGATGCGGGCGCCGGACCACCCCGCCGGCAACGCCTCTTACCCCGACGGTGTTTCAGCCGCTCCGCCAAGAACTTAATAAGTCCTACGCCGAGTTGTTCCGCATCGCGCCTACCCTGGAGTACAGCCAGGCCCAGATAGACTCCATGCGGGAATATCTGAAGCAGGCGGAAGACTTCTGTATCGGCCGCGTTGACGACCGCGCCGATCAATATGAAAAGCAGTTGGCCGCCTATCAGGAGAAGTTGCGCGAGCCCGCGACCAACGGCGGCCGCCACAACCTCCACTGCGAAATCCAGAACACCCGCGCCATGATGAACCAGGCGAAGGTGCTTGCCCAGACCGCGATCCCCGTGAGCTACGAGAACCGCAAAGCCAAGCTCGATCTCATCCAGAACTGGCCTACCGATCTCAAGACCATTAAACAGCAGATCGCCTCGGGCGCTTACCGCGACCGCAGGTGGGGAAACGTCGAGGATATCGGGTTCCGCGAAGTGGCCTCTGGCCAGGAGGACGACATCAAGACGGGCCAGGACGCCATCCGCGACATGAAGGCGGCCGGCCTGATGCCGAGGGCAATCGAAGATCCCGAGGTGGTGAATTATGTGAGGAACCTGGGCGCCCGCATCGCCAGCCGCTCGGATCTTCAGGTGCCCCTGCACATCACCGTTCTGAATTCCCAGGAAATCAATGCGTTCGCTTTGCCGGGCGGCTACCTGTTTATCGAGCGCGGGCTGCTGGAAGCAGTCGAAAACGAATCGCAACTGGCGGGGGTGATCGCGCACGAAATCGCTCACGCGGCGGCGCGGCACGGCCACAAGCTGATGGTGCGCGCCACGATTTCCTCCATCATCTACCAGGCGGCGGAAGTGGCCGCCATCATGCTTACCGGCGGCGTTGCATCGATCGGGATTTACTACGCGATGCAGTATGGATTTTTCGGCCTCGGACTTGTACTCAACCTTAACCTGCTCGGCGTCAGCCGCGAGTATGAACTGGAGGCCGACCAGTTGGGCATCCAGTACGCCTGGAATTCCGGGTACGACCCAAGTGGGTTCATCAATTTCTTCGACAAGATGGCTTCCAAAGAAGGATATGTGCGCGGAATTAGCTGGTTCCACAGCCATCCGCCGTTCTACCAGCGCATGGTCGAGGCGCAGCGCGAGATCATGTTCCTCCCCGCAAGGCCGGCGATCACGAACACCCGCGAATTCCAGCAGATGAAGCGCGCGCTGGCCAGGGTAACAGCCGAAGCCCGAGCCGAAGAGAGCGAGCCGAACCGGCCCAGTCTGCTGTCGCCCGAGCCCGGCTGCCCCCCGCCCCCGATCATCTCCTTCCAGGACCAGCGACAGGTTGAGGATGTATGCCAGCTAAACCCCGAGCAACTCGCACCGCGGCACGGCAGATCATTGCGGGCGGACTAGCGCTGACCTTTTGGGCGGCCCGCGTCCCCGCGGTCGAGCCGGACGCCCCGCGCAACCTTTACGTCTCGGTCGAAAGGGACGGCAGGCCGGTCGAAGGCCTCGATCCAACCAATTTCCGCCTGTTCGTCGATGGCAGTCCCGCGCCGGTTCAGCTCGCGCCCCAGGAGCAGCCCGCCCAAGTGGTGTTCGTGATCGAGAACAGCAGCAGCGCCGAGTATTACCGCACCGAGATCGCCGCCGCCATGCAGGAATTCGAAGAGACCGCTCCGGAGGGCCACTGGTACGCGCTGGTCAGTTTCGCGCGCGATGTGGAAGTGGTGGCCGACTTCACCCGCAGGAAGGAGAACATCGCCTCCGCTTTCGACAGCATGGGGCAGTCCGGCTGGCAGGACATCAGCACTTTCGACGCGGTCTACAACGTGGTCGGCAAACTCCGGCGGATTCGCGGCCGGCACATCGTCGTCCTCATCGGCTCGGGGCTGGACCGGTACAGCGAACGCTCGCTCGGCGACGCTGAGAAACAGCTTCAAGCCTCGGACGTCACGATCTACGCAATCGGCACCGGTACCCTGCTCCGCAGGCAATACGAACCTTACGTGTTCCCCGGACTGCGAATGAGCGAAATGCAGGCGCGGGGCGTTCTGGAGACGCTGGCCGAGGACAGCGGCGGAAAGGTCTGGTTCCCCGACTCCGCATCCGGATTCGCCGATGCCATGCGCGGTGTGTTCACCGACATGGCCTTGCAATACCGCCTGTTTTATGCCGGCGGCATCCCTCCGGACGGGAAGCTTCACAAGATCAACGTGAAAATCGTGGACTTCGGGGGCCGGGCGCCGGGCTACAAAGTACGGGCCCGCAAAGGCTGGCGCGCCGCGTAGCCGTGCGGTTTCGAACCGCTCTGGTAATTTACCCGACTGAAATCAGCTTTCCTGCGAAGAGTTACGACGGCATAACCTCCGAGAACCAAAGCCGTAGTGCTACGAGCGACGTTTTTGACACAGATGCCGGCATCTAATGCTTGTTCGACGATGGACTCAAGGTGCTCGACTCCGTCCGCGAAATCGGTCCCTGGCAGTCCGCTTACGCCGACGACATCGTCTGCCCACGCCGGGCCATATGCGGCGGGAGTATAGCCCGGGGAACGGACCGGTAGGCCAGGGCCAACTCCAACCCGTTCCCTCTCGGGTCATACTTTATGGCAATGCGGACAGAATGGGCCACGTCGGAGTATAACCTATGCCGGCCCACCGCGCGGGAACCATACCGCTCCTTCCAGACCTGGAGCTCAGGAATACCGTTTGCACCCACGCGTATAATCGTGTGTTGTGTTCAGACGGCTGGCGCCCAAACTGATCTTGTCGTTGACCATCATCATCGTGGTGATCGACACGGTCTTTGGGATCGTGATCTCGCGGGTTCAGGAGCGGCATCTTCTTGAAACCATGGTGCTTGGCGCGGACCAGCTTTCCCGCGGCATCACCAGCGCCACCTGGCACGCGATGCTCGCCGATCATCGCACCTCGGCCTACGAAGTCATGCGGACCATCGCGCTCAAGCAGGGCATCGAGCGCATCCGTATTTTCAATGCCAACGGCCGCATCATGTTCTCCACCATTCCCGGGGAACGCGATACGCAGGTGGATAAGGATGCCGAAAGCTGCTCGCTGTGCCACGCCTCAACCGAGCCGCTGGTCAAGGTGGATGTTCCGTCCCGCGCCCGCATTTTCCGCGGTCCGGACGGGCGGCGCAAGCTCGCCATGATCACGCCGATCTACAACGAGCCATCCTGCAGCACCGCCGCCTGCCACGCCCATCCCGCCGAGACAACGGTTTTGGGAGTGCTCGATGTCGCCCTGGATCTCGAGCCGGTGGAACGCGAGGCCGCCGCGATGCGATGGAGCGTTCTCGCCCTCACCGGCGTGCATGTCCTGGTGTTCGGCGTCTTCATCGTATTCTTCACACGCCATTTTCTCGGCAAGCCCATACGCGAGCTGGTCAGCGCCACGCAGGCGGTCAGCCGCATGGATCTCGACAAACCCATTGTCATCGGGTCCAGTGAAGACCTCGACGAAGTGGCCCGCTCCTTCAACGCCATGCGCGAACGGCTGAAAGCGGCGATGGCGGAGATCCACGAGTTCACGCACCGGTTGGAAGCCAAGGTCGCCGAGCGCACCGAGCAACTGGAGGCCGCCCACCGGAAGCTTTTCCAAAGCAACCGGATGGCCTCGCTGGGGCAGCTTGCGGCCAGCGTGGCCCACGAGGTCAACAACCCGCTCTCCGGGATACTCAACCTGGCGATGCTGATGCAGCGCATGATCAATGACCAGGGCGTGCCCCCGGAACGCATCGCCGAATTCCGCAGGTACCTTTCGCTGATCGCCGGCGAGACCGAGCGGGTGGGGCGCGTGGTCAGCGACCTGCTCGCCTTCTCCCGCTGGTCGAAACCGCAGCGCTCGGATGCGGACCTCAACAAGCTGGTGCGCTCCACCGTATCGCTCGTTTCGCACAAGCTGAAGCTGATGAACGTCGAGGTCGAGGTGGACCTGGATGAGAACCTCCCGCTGGTGCCCTGCGACGGCGCGCAACTCCAGCAGGTGCTGCTCAATCTGCTGCTGAATGCGGCCGAGGCCATGCCTGAGGGCCGCGGCGGGAACGTCCGGATCCAGACGCGGACGGAGGGCGAGGGCGATGGGCGGTCGGCGGTGATCGCCGTGAGCGACACCGGCGACGGGATCCCCCCGGAAAACCTGGGGCGCATTTTCGACCCGTTCTTCACCACCAAGCCCGAAGGCAAGGGCGTCGGGCTCGGACTAGCGGTATCCTACGGAATCATCCAGGCGCATGGCGGCGAGATCGACGTGGAAAGCGAAGTGGGCGTCGGCACGACTTTTACGGTCAGGCTGCCGCTCGTGGCGCCGTCGGTCGCGGAGGTTTGATCGATGTACAGGAACATCCTCGTCGTGGACGACGAAGAGGTGATGTGCGAGTCGCTGGCCGCATGGCTGCGTGAGGACGGATATAACGTCGACACGGCCGGTTCCGGCAGACAGGCCATCGAGAAGGCCCGCGCCAAAGACTATGCCATTTGCTTCGTGGATTTGAAAATGCCCGGCGGGCTCGACGGGCTCGAAACCATGCGCGAGATCCGCAAGCTGAGGCCCGAAGCCGCCATCATTATCATCACCGCCTACGCAACGGTCGATACCGCCGTTGCGGCCATCAAGCAGGGCGCGGAGGAGTACGTGGTCAAGCCCTGCAATCCGCGCGAGATCTCGCTGATGGTGTCGCGGATCCTCAAAATGAAGCGGCTCGAGCGCGAGAACGCGATTCTGCGCGCGAAGCTGGCGCAGCGGCACCGTTTCGAGGACTTCCTGTCGCAAAGCCCGCGCATGGCCGAGATTATCGACCTGTGCCGCCAGATCGCCAACCTCCCCAGCACCGTCCTGCTCCGCGGCGAAAGCGGCACGGGCAAGGGCCTGCTGGCGCGGGCGATTCACAACGCCAGCAACCGGGCCTCCCGCCCGTTCGTCAGCGTTTCCTGCGCCGCTCTTGCTGAGACTCTGCTGGAGTCCGAGCTCTTCGGGCACGAAAAAGGTTCTTTCACCGGCGCCGTGGAAACCGCCCGGGGAAAGTTCGAAATCGCGGACGGCGGGACGATTTTCCTCGACGAAATCGGCGACATCTCACCGAAGCTGCAAACCGACCTGCTGCGCGTGCTCGAGGACAAGCGCTTCTATCGTGTCGGGGGCGCCCAGGAGATCGTTGTGGACGTGCGCGTGATCGCGGCCACGAACACGGACCTCAAGAAGGCCGTGCAGGAGGGCAAGTTCCGCGACGACCTCTACTACCGCCTCAACGTGATTGATATCGTCATTCCGCCCCTGCGCGAGCGCCGCGAGGATATCCCCCTGCTCGCCCGCCACTTCGCCGACCGCCGTTCTCACGAACTGGGCAAGGAGATTCTCGGCATTTCCGACGCCGCGATGAAGGTGCTGCTCGATTACGACTGGCCGGGCAACGTCAGGGAACTCGAAAACGCCATCGAGCGCGCGATTGTGACGTGCAGCGGCAGTGAACTCGGGGAAAAGGATTTTGCGTTTCTCAAGCGCGATGACAGGACGCCCTGGCCGCTGCCCGCCGGCATGACCCTTGAGGAGATGGAAAAGCAGGCGATCGCCGCCGCGCTGGAGCGCCATCGGGGCAATATAAAGGAAACGGCCGCCGCGCTGGGGATCGACCGTTCAACCCTTTACGACAAGATCAAGCGCTATGGGATTCCCCGCGGTGCCTGAGCGCCTCGTAAACCGCGCCCGCAGCCACCGTCGCCAGGAACGCCAAAACCCCAACACCCATCAAGATATTCGTAACGTTTAGCCACCACATTTCAGCATCGCCCATGCCCTTCTTTAGGCACGCTTCTGGCCAGACAGGAAATAAAGGAGATATGGGACGGCGCCCCCGCCGGAATGCCGGATTTCCCTACACGAGCTGTCCCGGAATCCTACACACTTAAGTGGTGCTACGAGCGGTAATAGTCCGCGGTGCGCCGGAGCACGGATTTCAGCATGGCGCGGGCCTTGGCGTTAGAAGAAGCAGCCACAGCGAGAGCAACAGTTCCCGTAGTGGCATGATTCGCCGGTGCGGAGCCCATTACAACCTATGGTGAAAACGGCGCGTCCGCTCGAGGCGAAACTGGAGACATCTTAGCCGTAGCTATGTCATCGAGTTCGTGAACCTCAAGGTAAAGTGGGCGAAGTACACAGCGCGAGACTTTCGGAACAGACAACCTGTGTGTTTTAGTGAAGAGGTCTGGTGCGCACACCTCACTAAAAAACCGGAAGAGTCAAGAAGGGATCATGTGGTTTCTTTCCAAGTCTGCGCCTGTCAACACGACAAACACGATATTGCGATTTGAGACGAAATCATAACACTTACCACTTGACCCCTGGTGTTTCTGTAGCTATAATCAGGCCCGCAACTAAGCAAGAGACACCACCGGTCGGTGCTAATAGCTCGACCGAACAACATTTGAAGGCCAGCTCGCCATGGCAGCAGCGCCATGGAAGGAGAGAGGGGTTTTGTGGGCCGCCTGCCACCATAGGCTCGGCAGCGAAGAGGAGCGTTCTTTCCGGGGAAGGACGAGTCCGGCAAGAGAGGAGGCTATCGCCATGTCCACGAGGCGGTTGGGGGCAATCCTGTTGCTCATGGCACTCTCGTGCTTTGCACAGCTCAACCGAGGAACGATCACCGGAACGGTTACCGACACAACGGGAGCCTTGATTCCACAAGTGCGAGTCATCGTAACAAACACAGCAACGAACGTAAATTTTGAAACGACCACGACGGAAGCGGGCCAGTACACGGTGCCAAGTCTGCCGCCCGGCCCGTACCAGGTTGCCTTTGAGGTTGCCAACTTCAAGAGACTGGTCCGTACCGGTTTGGAGCTGAACGTCGCCCAGGTGCTGCGAGTGGACGTCAGTCTTGAAGTCGGTGAAGTGACGCAATCTGTCGAAGTGTCCGCAGCCCTGCCCCGCGTGCAGACGGACTCGCCGGAGGTCGGCACCGTTTTACCCTCGGGGGACCTTCTAGATCTTCCTCTAGGAGCTTGTTGAAAAACCCGATCCAGCAAGAACGATTGCTTCCCGGAATCTCGAAAATCGGGCAGATTGGGCTCTTCGGATGGCGAAAGGTAACCCTTAGCGGCGGCGCGGCGTGTTG
>Ga0116168_1000033_pt1 | contig 146299 bp, 124 predicted proteins | sample AD_UKC129_MetaG_FD_89795 | JGI IMG/M metagenome (GOLD analysis project Ga0116168, IMG submission 89795) | Active sludge microbial communities of municipal wastewater-treating anaerobic digesters from Canada - AD_UKC129_MetaG | ecosystem: Engineered > Bioreactor > Anaerobic > Digestate | place... | reverse complement strand
TGCGCGTGCCCCTGAATGTGCCGGCGCGGGTAAGCGTCATTCCCCACGACCCTGAGGCGTTCGCGCGCGCCATTTACGCCGAACTCCACCGCTGCGACGAGGAAGGGGCCGGTTTGATCGCGGTGGAGGCGCCTCCCGACAGGGCGGAATGGCATGCCATTGCCGATCGTTTGAGGCGCGCCGCCGCAAGCCCCTGACTCCCGGAAACCGGACTTGATGTGAACTGACAGGATGTCATGAACTGTTGTTTTGACGAAATGAACCTGATCCACCAACCTTCGTGCGCGATGAGACTAACGGTTTTGTCTGTTCTGCTGGCGTGCAGCGTTACAACGGCTGCGGCGCAAATCGATACCAACCGGCCGGTGCGCCGGCTGTCACTGGCCGAATGCATCCAGATGGCCCTGCAGAACAATGTGGACCTGGAGATCCGGCGCTACGACCCGCAGATCGCCGAGTATGAGCTGCGCGCCGCCTATGGCGTCTACGATCCCGCCTTCTCCTTCTCCGGCCAGCACAGCCGCGACGAAGCCGGTTCACGCCTGTTAGGTGGCGGCTTCTCCATCCCCGGATCCATCACCGAGGCGGACCGCTTCAGCCTCGGGCTCGGGCCCGGCCTGACGCCCTGGGGCATGACCTACGATCTCCAGGGTAGCGTGGCCGACAGCTACGGGCGCAGCTTCAGCGTCGATACCAACGGTTTTCTGGTCCCGCTGCCTTTCGAAAACAGTTCCGGTTCCGCGCAGATCTCTCTCACGCAGCCTTTGCTCAGGAATTTCTGGATCGACGGGCCGCGACTCGCCATCCGCGTCGCAAAGAATCGCCTCCAATACTCCGAGCTCGCCCTCAAGCTCCAGGTCATGCAGACGATCACCAGGCTTGAACAGGCGTACTATGACCTCATCTTCGCCCGGCAAAGCGTGGAGGTGCAGCGGATGGCCGTGGAACTCGCCGAGCAATTGGTCGAGGAAAACCGCAAACGCGTCGAAGTCGGCGCGCTGGCACCTCTCGACGCCAAGCAGGCCGAGTCCCAGGCCGCCACCTCCCGCGCCGACCTCATCGCCGCTCTCAGCCAGCTCGCGGTCCAGGAAAATGTCGTCAAACAACTCATCACCTCCAACTACGCCGAATGGGCGAACATGGGATTGGAACCCACCGGAACGCTCACGGCCCCCAGGAGGGAATTCGATCTCCAGGAAAGCTGGCGCAAAGGACTGACGCTCCGGCCGGAAATCCTTCAGGCAAAGCTCGACGTCGAGAGGGCCGGCATTCAACTGAAATACGACCGCAACCAGGTGTGGCCTCAGGTGGACCTGTTCGCCACCTACGGTTACAACGGCTCGGGCGCGGAGTTCAGCGGGTCGCTCTATGAGATCGAACGCCGCGACCGGCCCTTCTACAGCTTCGGCGGCCGGGTTTCGATTCCCCTGTCCAATGTCAGCGCCCGGAACGCAGTGGAGTCGAGCAAGGCCACCTTGCAGCAGGCCGTGCTGAACGTGAAACGCTGGGAACGCGACATCATGCGGGCCATCGACGACGACGTGAAGCAGGCGCAGGCCAGCTATGAACGCGTGGCGGCAACCCGCGCCGCGCGCGAGTACGCCGAGGAAGCGCTGGCGGCGGAGCAGAAGAAGCTCGAGCAAGGCAAGAGTACGACGTTCCTCGTGCTGCAGATGCAGCGCGACCTCACCGCCGCGCGCGCCCAGGAAATCCAGGCACTCGACGCCTACAACAAAGCTCTGTCCCAGCTCAGCCTTGACGAAGGCACCACCTTGGAACGCCTCGGCATCGACTTCCGGGTCGAGTAGCCCTCCGCCACGTCGGTCACCCTCGTGCGAACTTTTGTTGCATATGCAACAAAAGTTCGTTCTGCCTCTGAACACGGGACTTACGTGAAATCCGCTCCTGCGGCGCCACCCTCAAGCCATTGCGGATCAATCATTTGTCCCCGGCGTGCAACCTTTTGTTGCATATGCAACAAAAGTTCGTCATCTCCCAGGGGCAACGTAACCAACGGCTCATCAATGGATTGCAACCTTTTGTTGTATATACAACAAAGAGTTGGTCAGGGGTGGTGGGCGGAAAAGTGGTTGCATGGACTGTTAGTGGCGGGGCTGTCAGGGGCGTTCAGCGACGCTTCGTGCTGAGATCGTTCAGCACTTCGCGGAGCTTGCGGTTGAACTCGGACGGGTTCTCGAGCATGGGGTAGTGGCCGATGTCCGGAATCAAGACCGCATCGAAGTCGGCGTACTTGCGGTTGGTCTCGATTTCCGTGGGTCTGAACATGGCATAGCCGCCGGACGAGTTCACGCAGCGCACGGGTGCTCCGGCTTCCTTGAAGGCCGGCACGAGGTCCAGCGCGGTCAGGTCGCGGAACAAGCCGATGGCAGGCGCGCGCTCCTGTCCCGCGGCCTTCGTCGTGAGCCACTGCTTGAGTTCGGGATCGACTGTTTCCGGAAGCAGGAGCGTCATCATCTGCTCCACCATGCCGGTGAAGTTCGTGTTGATCAACGCCAGCAGGTCCTGGCGCATCTCTTCCGGTATCCGCACTCGGCGCTCTGCAGCGTGTCCACGCCGATCACGCCGACAACGTGTCCCGGCATGCGTTTGGCCGCCATCAACGCGACCGTTCCGCCCATCGAGTGACCGATCAGAACCACACGCTTGAGGCGCAAGGCATCCGCCACGGATTCAACGTCCGCGGCGAGCCCCTCGATGGTCCATGTCGCGCGGTTCTTGCCGGATTCGCCAAACCCGGCCTGGTCCAGGGTGACGACGCGATAATCGGCGGCGAAGGGATCAACCTGGTGCTTCCAGTAATGACGGTCCCCGCCCCACCCGTGCAGAAAGACCAGGGCGGTGTCGGCGCTGCCGCGCACCTCGCAGACGAGATTCAGTCCGTCGGCGGCCTGGACGATTCGCGTTTGCGGTTGAGTTGAGCGGCTGTTGTTGGATGCGCACGACGCGAGCAGCGAGACGCAGGCAGCCGCCAACAAGGCCGGGGCGATTCGGTTATTCATATTCACGTCACGGGAGCGCCGGCAGCATAGAGGTTGTTGATTGGATTCACAAGCTCGACCTCTCCTCCTCTCGGCGGCCCGCGTCTCCGCTGCGTGGAGGAGAGGGAGAGGATTCGGATTTCGTCGAGATGGCGTGCCGACCGGTTCTTGCGTGTGCGCAGTGCATCTGTTATCCCGGCGATGCGAATGACTAAAAGTCCGGTTCCATTCGTCTAAGTCCCATGGCAGCGGCGGTTTCAGCCCAGCCACGGGTCACCGTGGATGGCAAATTCTTTCGGCTGGGTGACGCGAAATTTTTCATCAAAGGCGTCGCTTACGGTCCGTTTGCTCCCAATGCCGCCGGCGAACCCTTTGCCAGTCCGGAGCAGACGGCGCTCGATCTGACGCGCATCGATGAGCTTGGGGCGAATGTGGTGCGCGTGTATCACGTGCCGCCGCGGTGGTTTCTCGACATGGCGGCCGAGCGCCGGCTCAAGGTGCTGGTAGATATTCCGTGGAACAAGCATCTGTGCTTCGACAGCGCGCAGCGGCGGCAGGAAGCGCGGGATGCGGTTCGGCGGGCTGTTTACACCACGGCGCGGCATCCCGCGATTTTCGCGTACAGCGTGGGGAACGAGATCCCGCCGGATATCGTCCGCTGGATCGGTGGCGCCGCCGTATCGGATTTCATTGACGAACTGGTTCTGGAGGCGAAGCAGGCTGATCCGCAGTGCCTGTGCACCTACACGAATTTTCCGCCGACCGAATTCCTGGATCCGCGCTGCACGGATTTCGTGTGCTTCAACGTGTACCTGCACCACGAAGCGGCCTTCAGGAACTACCTTGCCCGGCTTCAGCTGGCGGCGGATGCGCGTCCGCTGGTGCTGGGCGAGTTCGGCATTGATTCCATCCGGGAAGGCGAGACGAGGAAATGCGAGATCCTGTCCTGGCAGATCGAGCAATCGTTCCGGGGCGGGCTGGCGGGCACGGTGATCTTTGCGTTCACGGACGAGTGGTATCGGGACGGCCGGATGGTGGAGGGTTGGGAGATGGGCCTGACGACGGCCGACCGCCGTCCGCGTGAGAGCTTTCACGCGGTGCAAACACAGTTCGGGCAGGCGCCGTATTTTCCGCTGCCGCGTTATCCCAGGGTTTCGGTGGTGGTGGCGGCGTACAACACGGAGCGCACTCTCGGGACATGCCTCGGGTCTCTGCGCCGGCTGAACTACCCCGATTACGAGGTGATTCTTGTGGACGACGGATCGACGGACGGCACGAACCGGATCGCGTCGAACTATCCTGAAGTTCGCTATCACCGGCACTCGAGCAATCTTGGTCTGTCCGCCGCTCGCAACACGGGCATTGCGGCGGCGACCGGCGAGATCATCGCGTTCACGGACGCGGACTGCCGTGCGGACGAGGATTGGCTGTATTATCTGGTGGGCACGCTGCTCGAAAGCCGGTTCGCCGGGGCGGGCGGGCCGAACCTGCTGCCGCCGGACGATTCGGCGATCGGCGCGGTTGTGATGGCGTCGCCGGGCGGTCCGGCGCACGTGATGCTGAACGACCGCGAAGCCGAGCACGTTCCGGGGTGCAACATGGCGTTCTTCCGATGGGCGCTGGAGGAGATTGGGGGCTTCGATCCGATCTACACAAAGGCGGGCGACGACGTGGACGTCTGCTGGCGATTGCAGCAGGCGGGGCATCGCATCGGTTTCAGTCCGGCGGCGTTCGTGTGGCACTATCGGCGTTCGACGATAGCGGCGTATTTGAAGCAACAGAAGGGATACGGCGAAGCGGAGGCGTTGCTGGTTCGCAAGCACCCGGAGCACTTCAACTTTTTCGGCGGCGGCATCTGGCGGGGACGGATCTACGGCCCGGCGAAGATCGGGGTCGAGGTTCAAGGGCCGGTGATTTATCGCGGTCTGTTCGGCAGCGCGGGTTTTCAGAAGCTGTATGCGACCGGTCCGGCGACGACACTGATGTTGAGCACGACGCTCGAGTATCACCTGTTTGTCACGTTGCCGGTGTGGATTCTTTCGGCGGTGTTTCCGCGTTTGTTGCCGGTGGCGGCCGCGGTTCTCCTGTTGCCGGTGGCGCTTTGCGGGCTGGCGGCTTTTCAGGCGTCGCTGCCGCGCAACAAGGCGCATTGGTGGTCGCGTCCGCTCGTGGGCCTCCTGTTTTTTCTCCAGCCGATCGTGCGGGGCTGGGCGAGGTATCGGGGGCGACTGGCGGTGCATCCTCCGGCGCTGGCGGCCCGGCAGTCGCTCGACTCGATTGCGCTGCGCAACAGCGGGCAATCGCTGCGGGAGGTGCAGTACTGGGCGCAGAACCGGCTCGACCGGCTTGAGTTTGTGAAAGCGATCCTGGGCCGGCTCGACGAGCGGCACTGGCCGCACCGGCCGGACAGCGGGTGGAATGATTACGACGTGGAGATTTACGGCAGCCGCTGGAGCAACCTGCAACTGACCACGCTTGCGGAGGATCATCCTGGAAACCGGCAGATGATCCGTTGCCGGCTGCGGCCGGTGTCGTCGCTGGTGGCGCGCATGGCGCTCTGGTCGGTGGCGGGATTTCAGTTGTTGCTGATCGGGTGGATGACGTCGTGGCAACCGTGGTCGTGGCTGTTGCTGCTGACGCTGCCGGTCTGCTTCTGGCTGTTGTTGCGGGATCAGAGAAATCTCCAAAGCGTCGCGGTGGTTTTGCTGGACGAACTGGCGAAGGAGCACGGGTTGACCAAGGTGAACGGGAACGCGTAGTGGAAGACATCCAACATCCAACGCCCAGGGGAGAGGCACACGACGAAGCGCCTGGTGAGGACCGTTTGGAACCCGGGACCTGGAATCTGGAATTTCAAATTGCCCCTCTGCCTTAATCCCTCCCCATGAACCTGCACTCAAATGGGGTAGTGCGGTCACGCTGCGTCCGACGACTGACGCCGCCTGCTCTACCAGGTTCATGGGTTCAAATCGCGAAATTCCATCCGGGAGAATTCTCTCTCCGCAAGCGGCCGCGGGGCGAGGGAGACGGCATGGTTCGCGAGGACGCTCACCCACGCTCGCGCCACCCATTTCACTCAAAGTCGGCTTGAAATCGCGAATCCCCGTTCTATGCTTTGCACGGTGTTTCCGGGGCCGTGCAGTCCTCCCCGGCGTATTATGTTGAACCGCCGCACCTGGCAATCATTCGACGAGTTGCGCAAAGCCGCTGAGGAGGGAGATCCGGAGGCGCAATGTTATCTGGGGGTTTGTTATTACACCGGGCAAGGAGTTCCTCTCGATTATCAGGAGGCGGTGAAGTGGTATCGGCGCGCTGCCGAGCAGAACGATCCTGTGGCGCAATGTTACCTTGGGGTCTGTTATCTGAACGGATTGGGCGTGGCAGGAATTCGGGCAGGCGGCGAAGTGGTTTCGCGAGGCGGCGGAGCAGGGCGATCCCGCGGCGCAATTCAATCTGGGCGTGCTTTACGAAACCGGGCAGGGCGTTCCCCAGAACTACGCCGAAGCCGTGAAGTGGTATCATGCGGCGGCGGAACAGGGCGAGCCGCAGGCGCAGTTCAACCTCGGCGTGTTTTACGAGCAGGGCCATGTGGTTCCGCAAGACTATGAAGAAGCGGTGAAGTGGTATCGCCTTGCCGCCGAGCAGGAGATTGGTCCCGCGCAGTGCAATCTCGGCCTGTGTTACCAGACGGGCCGCGGCGTGCCGCAGAACCAGCAGGAAGCCGTGAAATGGTTCCTTCGTGCAGCGCGCCAGGGCGACAAGACCGCCCAGCACAATCTCGCCGTGCACTATGCCAACCTCGAAGCCGCCGCCGAGCACGCCGCCGAAGAGAGTGCCGACGAGGCCATCGAGAGCGACACGCAAGGGTGAGGAAGCGCGACTCCGCGGGGCTTTCGTTCGTTCCGTCTTTTCCCTGAAGGATTGTCGGCCATCCGACGGGACAAGTGGGCTGCGCGATGAGTTGCTCGTTTCAGGACGAGCCCGGGGTTTGCCAACCAGCGCAAAACTCTGCAAGGTAAACGGCCGATGAAGCGCACGGTTTATCTCATCCTGTTTCGCGGCGTGGGCGGTCAAACGCAGCTCCCGACCAAACCGCTTCGGGAAAAGCTGACCGAGGCGGGCTTCGAAAACGTGGCCACGTATATCAACAGCGGCAACGCCATCGTCCGAACCACAATGAGCCGGAAGAACGTGATCGAGACGATCGCTCAGATCTGTCGCAAGCACTTTGATTTCAACAAGGCGATCTTTGCGCCGACGCTCGCCGAGTGGGAGGAAGTGATCGCCCGCAATCCGTTCGCCGCGGCCGCCCGACGCGCGCCGACGTCCGTTCATGTCGTCCTGCTCGACGCCGAGCCGAAGCGGGAGGATATCGAACGCATCCGCGCATATGCGGTGAAGGGCGAGCGGCTTGAAGTCATCGGCCAGGCGGCCTACCTGCACACGCCACACGGGTTCGGAACGAGCAAGATGAGGGAGAAGTTCGATCAGTGGATCGGAGTGACGTACACCGCGCGGAACTGGAACACGGTGCTCAGGCTGGCCGAGCTGGGTCGCGCGGCGGGGGGAACGAAGAAGCAGCGATGAGAAATGCGACAGCCTTGACTGGCTGAAGCAGGCGTCGCAGAGCGGCGGATTCAGTATCAAGGTGTGACAATGATTCTTTTCGATGGAACCCCTGGACCATTCTGAGCGGCTGAATCTGGACGCGGCCGAAGGGTGGCTGGGTCTGGGCAATGAACAGGAGGCCAGGGCTGAACTTGCAAAGATCCCGGCGGACAAACAGGAGCATCCGGAGGTGCTCGACGTGTGGTGGCGGGTGCACGCCCGGAGCCGGGATTGGAGCGCGTGCGAGCGGATTGGATCCCGGCTGATCGCGGTCCTGCCGGACAGCGCGCACGGTTGGATTCAGCGATCGTACGCTCTCCATGAGATGCGGCGCACGCAGGAGGCTTTCGACCTGCTTCGTCCGGCCTGGGAGAAGTTCCAGGATATCTGGACGATCGCGTACAACCTGGCCTGTTATTGCGCGCAGTTGGAGCGATTGGAGGAAGCGCGGATCTGGCTGGGCAGAGCCATGCGTGTGGACGAGAACGCCGTGCGCCGCGCGGCTGCGGACGACCCGGATTTGAAGCCGCTGTGGGAGCACCTCGGCGGCATGCCGTGGGAAGCGGAGGAATGAGCACCGATTCATAGGATTCGGTGGGGCGAGCGTCCTCGCGAGCCGTCATCCAAGGGTCAACATCGCCATCGGCCATGACGCCGCCTGAAGCCACTTGAGCCGGGACTTCGTCTGGCGAAAGTCACTGATCTGCTGTGAGTCGCGTTCGAATGTCGTTCAGCTCCGCGCGCGGTTCGCGCTCGAATTGATCGAGCCGGTTCGCGCGCCGATACCAATAGCGCGAGTTCGAGTCGTCGCCTTCGATCTTGTGCAGCACGGCATGAATCCATGCGGCGATGGCGTCGCTCTCGTAACGCTGAACCAGGCGGTGGGCCGCGTCCCATTGATCCGCGAGCGCCAGGTCCACGGCCTGCAGCAGGTCGTCCTTGATGCTGCTCATTGTTTGTCGGCGGCGGCCTTTGCGCGGACCTGCTCCAGCGTGAGCCGTCCTTCGTCGAGGTCGATGAACTCGAACATGGTCTGCACCGTGCCTGGCGGCAGCCCGATCTCGGCGAGGCGTTCGTTCAAGCGTTGAGTGCCGGCGTCGCGCCAGCCGCGTTTCATCATAAAGGCATTCCAGATTTCGATTTCCTCGTCGCTCGGCCTGCGTCCGTGCTGGAACGCCCATTCCAGCAGTTGCTCGTCGCTGCCGCCTTTCAGCGTCTGCGCTTCCAGCGCCGCGTAGTCGATGTGCAGGAACCGGCAGCAGCGTGCGTCGAAGCTGCCGGGATTTTTCATGCCGCGTGCGGCTTCCCACTCCGGAGGAAGCTTGCCCTGAGCGTGCAGCCGGATCTTGTCCAGCATGCGCCCGAAGTACACGAGACCTTTGACCTGTTCAAACGGACTGCGGAGTCCCGGAATAATCGTTGGAAACGTTGCCATGTGACGAATGGAAGCAGCAATGGAACTGGCGCGCAAGGGCAGGTGGCTGCATTGCGATTCACTGCACCGCCAGCGGCAAGGTTGCGTAACCGCTGGCGGGGTACACGGCCAGTTGCGGTTGCTTGTCCGGAGCAATGGCGATGTGCCTCGTGTGGGCCAGCAGTTCCTCCATGAACACGCGCAGCTCGAGGCGGGCCAGCGGAGCGCCCGGGCAGGCGTGAATTCCCGCGCCGTAAAGCAGGTTCCTGCTCTGGTCCCGATCCAGACGGAACTCGTCCGGATGCTCAAACACGCGCTCGTCGCGGTTGACCGAAATCCAGTTCAGAGTGACGCGTTCGCCGGCGGCGATCTGTTGTCCGCCGATCTCGACGGGCTTCTTCGTGACCCTGCGGTTCGACACCAGGGGACCGTGAATGCGCAGAATCTCCTCGATGGCAGGCGGCAGGAGGTCGGGTTCGGCGCGCAGCTTCTGTTGCACATCGGGGCGCGTTGCCAGGAAATGCGCGAGAATGCCGCAGGCGGCGGATATGGTTCCGATCTCGCCGGCGGTCCAGTTGCGCAGGATGCTGGCCACCTCTTCATTCGTCAGCGGCCGCCCCCATACCTTCTCGTGCATCAGCGACGCGGTGAGGTCTGTGTCCGGCGTGGCGCCGGCGCGTCGCCGGGTTTCCAGCAGGTCATCGATGATGGCTTCGAACTCGCGGGCAATGGCGGAGAGCGCGAGGCGATCCTGCGCGAGCGTGGCCTCCTGATTGCGGCGCATCCAGCTCACCAGCGTGTCGTGCAGCTCTTCGGGCCAGCCAAGGAACGCGCATTGCACGCCCGCGGCAAATCGCGCCGCCACTTCGGACATGAACTCCACCTCGCGCCGGGACGGCAGGTCGGCGACCCGTTTGCGCGCGGCGTCGCGGCAGACCGGCTCGAACGCCCGCATGCGTTCGGGCGAGAAAAAGGGTTCGATGATGCGGCGATACTCGGTGTGTTCCGGGGGATCCATGCCGTTGGGCACGGACAGGTGTCGGGAAACGGCATTGCTGAAGGTTTCGTGGTCCAGCAGCACGCGCATCACGTCGTCGTGCCGGAACAGTGTCCAGCCCATGGACTCGCTGTGAGCGACGGGACAGCGCCGGCGCATGTCATCGTAGGCGGCGCGCTGGTCGCGCGTGACTCCTTCAGAAGCGGCGTTCCGATCCGGCAGATGCTCGTTGTTCATTGAATTCTTTCTTTGACAAAAACGTTGTCGGAGACTTTGTCGAGCGCGGCAGGGCCCCGGCCGACAAAGCGTTCGACGAAGCTTCCGACAAAGGAACGAAAAGGTCCAGCGCTCCGGCGCGGCTGTGAAGTTTGTTAACCCTCCAGCATGCGGAGGAACTCGGCCTCGTCGATGATGCGGACGCCGAGCTTTTGCGCTTTCTCGAGCTTGGATCCCGCTTCGTCGCCGGCGAGGACGAAATCGGTCTTTCTGCTGACGCTGCTGCTGACTTTGCCTCCGGCGGCCTCGATGCGCGCGGATGCTTCTTCGCGGGTCATGGACGGCAGGGTGCCGGTGAGGACGAAGGTCTTGCCGGCGAACGGTCCGGTGGCGGCCGCGGCGGGGCGATACAGTTCCGATTTGAAGTTCACGCCCGCATTGCGCAGGCGGTCCACCAGCTTCCGGTTCACGGGATCGTTGCGCCAGTTCACGATGCTGCGCGCGATGACTTCGCCGACGTCTTCCGCCTCCATCAGGCGTTCGGCGGGTGCTTCGAACACGTCATCGAGCGTGGCGAAGCTGCGTCCGAGCGCCCTGGCGACGCCGGCGCCCACATGCAGGATGCCGAGCCCGTAGAGCACGCGCCACATGTCGCGGGATTTGCTGTTCGGGATGGCGTTGATGAAGTTGGCGGCGGATTTTTCGCCCATGCGTTCGAGGGCGGCGACCTCCTTGACCTTCAGCGAATACAGTTCGGCCACGTCGCGGACCAGGCCGTTGCCGACCAGTTGGCGGACGAGGACTTCGCCGCCGCCTTCGATGTCCATCGCGCCGCGTGAGCACCAATGCTCGATGCGCCCGCGGATCCGGGCGGGGCAATCGGGGTTTGGACAACGCCAGACCGCGCCTTCGCCGCTGTCGCCGAGCGTTTCGCGGGCGACTTTGGAGCCGCACTCGGGGCATGCGCGCGGGAATTCGAACGGTGTTTCGGCGCCGGTGCGTCTGGTGAGCACCACGTCCACGACGGCGGGAATCACTTCGCCCGCCTTTTCGATGGTGACGGTGTCGCCGATGCGGATGTCCTTCTGGCGGATGTAGTCCTCGTTGTGGAGCGTGGCGCGGGAGATGGTGCTGCCGGCGAGGAAAACGGGTTCGAGTTCGGCGACGGGCGTGAGCGCGCCGGTGCGTCCGACCTGGACGGTGATGGCGCGGAGTTTTGTTTCGGCCTGTTCGGCGGCGTATTTGTAGGCGATGGCCCAGCGCGGCGCCTTGCTGGTGAAGCCGGCGCGCTCGCGTTGCTCGTAGGAGTTCAGCTTGATCACCGCGCCGTCCGTCTCGTAGGCGAAGCTGTGCCGCAGTTGATCAAGTTCGTTGATAGCACGCACCAGTTCGTCAGCCGAGCGGCAGTGCCAGGTCTTTTCCGGCGTGTTGAACCCGAGCGCTTTCAGCCAATCCAACAGTTGGTCGTGAGAACGCGGCCCCTCGCCGTCCTGCATTGCGCCGAACCCATAGACAACGATATCGAGGGGGCGCCGGGCGACAATGCGCGGGTCGAGCTGCTTCAAGGAGCCTGCTGCCGCGTTGCGGGGATTGGCGAAGGGTTCCTCGCCGGCGGCTTTCCGTTCGGCGTTCAGCTTCTGGAAGCCGGCTTTGGTGAGGTACACCTCGCCGCGCACTTCGATCAGCTTCGGATAGCGGCCTTTCAGCTTTCGCGGAATGCTGCGGATCGTCTTCAGGTTGGCTGTGATGTCGTCGCCGGTGGAGCCGTCGCCGCGGGTGGCGCCACACACGAACATGCCGTCCTCGTAGCGGAGGTTGATGGCGACGCCGTCCACCTTGGGTTCGACGACCCATTCGAGCGTTTCATTGGGGAGCAGGCGCTGGAGCCGGCTGACGAAGCTGCGGACCTCTTCCTGCGAGTAGGTGTTGTCCAGGCTCAGCATGGGAGTGAGGTGCTGGACGGATTTGAATTCCTTGAGCGGCTCGCCGCCGACGCGTTGGGTGGGCGAATCCGGCGTGACCAGCTCGGGGAACTGCTTCTCGAGGTCGACGAGCTCGCGATAGAGGCGGTCGTATTGCTGGTCGCTGATCGTGGGTTGCGCCAGCACGTAGTAGGCGTGGTCGTGCCGCCGGATCTCGTCCACGAGTTCGGCGTGGCGCGTCCTGGCTTCCTCAATGCGCATTGGCCATTTGGGATTTGCGATTGACGATTGACGCGGGCGTTGTGCGCCTCGCGTGCACGGAATGTATGCAGAAGCACCGCGCGTTTCAATGCGAACGGTAGGCGGGCGCGCATGGAGTTCCGCCTTCAGGCGCCTCAGGGCGGAACAACGCCGTTAACCACGGAGGAACACCGATCAGGACAGGAATACAGGGCGAAAGGAGCGCCACTCAAATGGTGCGCCTCTTCTGTTCCATTCGTGGTGGATCCCTTCCGTTGCGGCTTTGCCGCTCTGAGTCCATCCGTGTTTTGAACTGAAAGGTTCCGGCCAAAGCCGGCTGAAGCCGGGACTCCGTGCGACCTCCATGCCGGCGTTAGGGCTGCGCCACCTTCGCAGGCGGTGCAGCGCCCGGATTCTCCCGAATGCGCTGGATTTGTTCTTCGATGCTTTGGCCAAGCTGGTCGAGCTTTTTTATGGCGGTGACGGCGGCGTCGAAGTCGCCCTTATGGAGAATCTGCGCCAGCGCCTCGAATTGAGTCAGGGCCTGTTGGATGGGCGCGTCCAGTTCCGTTTTCGCCAGTTCGGCGTGGACTTTTCGAACCTGCGGAATCAGGCGCTCCAGAGAGGTCAGCGCGTTGGTCCGGTTGCGATCCAGCGCCGCGTTGAAGGCGGCGTTCCAGTCGGTGCGAATCTGTTCGATGGCCGGGTCGAGCTTTTGCAGGCGTTCGATCAAATTGGTTTCCTGTTGGCTGCCGTGGTCGGCCGGGGCCGGCTGTCCGAGGTGGATTCTGAGATTTATGGCGGGCGGCGGGCTCGGTCGCGGACGCTTCTTTTTCAACTCCTGGTATTGCGACCAGAGGGCATCTTTTTTTGTGACGAAGTTCTCCTTTGCGGCGTCCTCGCTGGCGAAGCGAGTTTCACCCATGTTTTGCCATTGACCGTCGATTCGTCCGAAGACGCGCGAGCTGTAGGGAAGTTGTCCCTTGCCTTGCGGGAAGGACAGGCGGGTGACGACCGCGGCGAGGTCGTCGCGCCAGGTTTGCACGATGAGAAGCGTCGAGTTTCCGACGGCACCGAGGTAGAGCCGCAACCCCTCCGGATCGCGCGCTTCCTCCTGTTGAAACCATTGTTCCTGTTCGCGAGGATCCAGCGGGATGAGGCTGGACGCGGACAGCGCATCCGCATTTCTCGCTGCGGTCATCCGCTGCCAGTGTGCGCACGCGCTTTCAGGCGACGCGAGGTCGGCGGTTTCGCCAAACGTGTTGATTGGGCGGTCGATGCGTCGCTCCGCAATTTCAGGCGCATCGGATTCAGCTGCGATCACGAGACTGATCGAGAGGGGCAATGCCAATGAGATGACAGTGCGGGTTTTCATGATGGCTCGTGGGTGTGTGGGTTTAGTGGCGTTGTTCCAGTGAGTGGATCGCCGGGGTTGCCAGCGGTGCAAGCTTACGCCTCCCGCGGAGCGGTGCAAGCCTCGACAGGGGGCTGGTGCTCGCAAAACAGGAGCCGGCGAGGTTGTTGAGCAAGAACAGCGAACCGCCTGTGGACTTTGCCAACCATCCCCTCGGGCTGGCCGGCTGAACCCGGGGCGCGCCCGTACGGGGTTCCGCCTTCAGCTTCCAGTGGCGCCTTAAACTTTGAAGGGCGTGCCAGGTCTTCCGCGCTGCGGCGGCTCGTGGCATTCTGCAGTTGGCATGGCGCGAGTGATTTTCCATCTGGACATGGATGCGTTCTATGCATCGGTCGAGCAGCGCGACAACCCCGAGCTGCGGGGCAAACCGGTCATTGTCGGCAGCCCGCCCACGCAGCGGGGCGTGGTCTGCGCCGCCAGCTACGAAGCGCGGGCGTTCGGCGTCCGCTCCGCCATGCCGAGCGTCACCGCGGGAAGGCTTTGTCCCAACGGCGTGTTCGTCCGACCGCGCATGGACCGGTATCGGGAGGAATCTCACGAGATCATGCGGATGATTGCCGAGACGGGCGCTGTGCTGGAGCCGATGTCCATTGACGAGGCGTATGCGGACGTGTCGGCCGTGTGCGGTGCGGCCGGCGAGGCCGACGCGGATGCGTGCCTCGAACGGGCGGTGCCGCTGGCGCGCGAGATCAAGCGCCGGATCCAGTCGGAGCGTCGGCTGACGGCAACCATCGGGATCGCTTCGAACAAACTGCTGGCCAAGATTGCCAGCGATCATCAGAAGCCGGACGGGCTGACGTTGATTCGCGAGAGCGACAAGGTGCGGTTTCTGAGGCCGCTGCCGGTGCGGGCGTTGTATGGCGTGGGGCGCGTGACCGAGCAGGTGCTGAACAAGGCCGGGATCGAGACGATCGGTGATTTGCAGGATTATCCGGGTGATCTGCGGGCGCTGGTGGGCTCGTTCGGACCGAAGCTGAAGCAGTATGCGTTTGGCGAGGATGATCGTCCGGTCGAAGCGGGAGATGAGATCAAGAGTATCAGTGGCGAGGAGACGTTTTTGAAGGACACGGACGATCGGGCCGTGCTGCGGCGGTGTCTGAAGGAACAGGCGGAAGATATTGCGGCGCGATTGAAGCGAAGGCGGCTCGGCGCGCACACGGTTCAGGTGAAAGTGCGCTACGGGGATTTCACGACCGTGACGCGGCAGATTTCGGTGGAGGATTCGATCGTGGAGGCGGCGGACATTTACCGGCTGGGCTGTTTTCTGTTGCGGCGCGACCGGCTGGTGACGCGTCCGCTGCGGCTTTTGGGGCTGGGTGTGAGCAATCTGCGGGAGCCGGCGGGCCGGCAGTTGTCACTGCTGTAGCGAGCAGACCAGCGAACTTGCGACGCGGAGAATCGTGAACATTCAACACTCAACACCGAACGCCGAGCATTCAATTGAACGTCGACTGTTGGGCGTTGAACGTTGAGTGTTCAATTGAGCGTCCGCTCAGTCCACCTGGACGGCGCGTCCGCCTTCGCGTTTGTCGTAGCTGCGGAACGCGAACATGGTTTCGCTGTCGAGGATTCCGTCCGTTTTCAGCACCTGGTCCGTGATGACGGATTCGATGCGGTCCACGGAGTCCGCCCGGATGACGACGAGGAGGTCGTAACGGCCGGAGACGGAGTACACCTCCGAGACATCGCGCAGTTCAAGCAGCGTCTCGGCGGTTCGCGTTACGCGTTTCCGGTCGGTTTTCAGGAGAACGATGGCGGTAGGCATGGCGCGCTACTTGTCGCGGGTGATGCCGAACAGGTTCTCGAACTCGGCGGAGAAGGCGTTGAGGGCCTGGCTGATCTTCATGGGCTGCTCGGTGACGGTGGGGATCATTCTTTCCGCCAGTTCGGGTTTATGGCGGATGAGTTCGAGCGCGGCGATGATGAGCGTCAGGTTGTTGTTAACGTCGTGGCGCAGAGCGGAGACGCGCCGGTTCAGCTCTTCGATCTGTTCCACGCTGAGCGTGACTGGTTCAGTGGGCAGACCCATTGGTGCAGAAATGTGGTGCATTTCCGGGCTAAAGCAAGCCCGGAAGGAGAATCGAAGACGGAATTCGGACTGCGCGGGCCCGGCACGAAGTCCGCGCACCGGCGCGATTCGCCGGAGCGCGGTTGTCCGCAGTCGCCGCAGGGCAAGCCGCGGCTCGCGACGACAATTGACTCAGTCCTGCGGCGGATTCTGCTCCACCGCGCGGAAAAATCGGCTCTCACCGACCGGGTAGAAAAGGTAAGGCCGACTGGCGTCCTGAACGTCGGTAAACGGACCGTTCACCTTCGTGGCCGACTGCAAGGTCGCGGATGGCGGACTCCAGCCAACTTGCATCGGTACCGCGTCGAAATTGAATCTGAGCATGAGAGCGTTGGTGTCCACAAGCGCGCCAGTGTAGACCTCGTAGATTTCCTGGTCGTCCAGGCGGCGATTGTAAACGCGAACATCGTCAAGCAATCCGTTGAAACTTCTCCAAAACGAATCATGAGAGCTGCCCAGTTCGATCGGTTCCGTGGGCCAGATCCAGGAGCCGTGATCTTCGTTGAAGGCAGCGAGATCTCCGTCCAGGTAGATCGCGGTCGCACCCCGGGGGGCTTGTTGGTACGAGATGGCTACGTGATGCCAATTTCCATCGCCCGCCCGGGCGGAGCTTTGCACGCTGTCAAAGGCCTGGACGAGCAGTTGGCCGTCGTCCTGGACGACGATGACAATGCCGTCGCTCGTGCGTCGGTCGAAGATCATTGCGCCTTGACTACCCGGATGGGCGTTCACCGGTCCCACGGTGCGCATCCAGAAGGTGATGGTTCCACTGTCCGCATCGAGGTTGGTGGAAACCGGTACGGTGATCCGCGTTTGATTGGTGGCCACGAATCGCATGACCCCCGTGCACGTCGTCGTGCCATCGCAATCGGAGTCCAGCCAGGTAGCGCCGTTATTCACAGCGATGTGCGGCGTGCCGGACGACCCGGTGTCAAGAACTTTGGATTTGACGAGCCTGATGCTGAGTTCACTGGCACTGGAGTTGGCTGTGGCAAGGAAACCCAGGACCAGGATCAACGCCAGCTTGCCGGCGGCATGTGGACCACGGCCGCCAATCGGCGCCAGGTCTCGTGACCTCGCGGACTTCGAGTCTCGAATCGGTTTTGTATTCCGGAGTCCGGAATCTGGATTGGGGTTGTTCGTTCTCATGGGTGCGTGGCGGTTTGGTTTCGATGGTGGGTTCCCCCGGCAGACCCTTTCCCGGAGCGGGTTGCAGTTCCTTTGCGGTCAGAGGGAAAAGGCTTGATTCTCTCTGGCCAGAGTGTCCGGAACACCTGGCGTTCATGGGAGCGCGCAGACCGTGTTAGGCCTGTGTTGTGCAGGTTTGATTCTCCCGCCATGCCGCAACCCGTCAAGACACGCTTTTTGTCATCTCAGCGACAGGATGGGATGGGTTGGAAAATCCGAAAGAAGCCCGAAATCCGAATTTCCGGAGGATCAAGACGCGTGCGAGTGTTCGGGCAGCAATGCCTTGACTGAGGGTTTGTTCCGTTTCGCGACATTCTGTCGCACGGCCCGTTGACTCATGGCAAAACCTTACCCGGGAGCCAAGGGGTTTGTGCGGTCGGGCTCTAAAAAACCTGGAAGCAAGGCTTGACACCCGGCAGTCCGTCATTAGGCTTTGGGGCGATGTTTTTGAGCTTGCGACAAGTCATGCTGGTAGTCGTCCTGGTAGTGAAGGACGCCGTGCGTGCTTGTCGTGGCTGAATCAGTTTTCGACAAGAACCCACGGCTGGAAACGGTCGTGGGTTTTTTTGTTATTCCCGCGGCCCCGGCCAAACCTGAACAACACATGAGCAAGACAACGGAAATCGCCACGAAGAAGAAAGCCACCCGCAAACGGGCCGAGGTGGGCCCGCTGATGTACGGCCGCGACATTCTGGTCGAGGCCCTCGAGAGGGAGGGTGTTGAGGTGATCTTCGCGTACCCGGGGGGCGCGAGCATGGAAATTCACCAGGCGCTGACCCGATCCAGGATCCGCACCATTCTGCCGCGGCACGAGCAGGGTGGCAGCTTTGCTGCGGAAGGCTATGCGCGCGCTACGGGCAAGGCCGGCGTTTGCATGGGCACCAGCGGTCCCGGGGCGACCAATCTCGTCACCGCCATTGCCGACGCCTACATGGATTCCTGCCCGCTTATCGCCATCACGGGTCAGGTGAATCAAGCGATGATCGGCCGGGGCGCGTTTCAGGAGACGGATATCATCGGCGTGACGCTTCCGATCGTGAAGCACAGTTACCTGGTGACGGATGTGAATGACATTCCGCGGATTGTGAAGGAGGCGTTTTACATTGCCCAGACGGGTCGGCCGGGGCCGGTGGTGATCGATATTCCCAAGAACGTGCAGCAGGCCCGGACGCAGCCGGTGTGGCCGACGTTGGAGGAGGTCAAGAAGGGATTGCGCGGCTACACGCAACCCGAGTTGCGCGCCGATGAAGTGGCGTTGAACGAGATCATGGGCCTGATCGAGAAGAGCGAGCGCCCGGTGCTCTACGTGGGCGGCGGCATTATCTCGAGCGGCGCGGCGGCCGAGCTGAGGAAGTTTGCCGAGGCGACAAGCATTCCGGTGACCACGACGCTGATGGGCATCGGCGCTTTTCCGGAGACGCATCCGTTGTCGTTGCGCTGGCTGGGCATGCATGGGGCGGCGTTTGCCAACTGGGCGGTGAATGGCGAATACAGGAAGCGCACGGACCCGTCCGAACCGATGGTGAAGATCAAGGATGGCGCGGACCTGTTGCTGGCGCTGGGCGTGCGGTTTGACGACCGGGTGACGGGCAAGTTCGACGAGTTTTGCAAGCACGGCACGATTGTTCACATCGACATTGACGCCTCGGAATTGAACAAGAACCGCCGCGCGCACCTGGCGGTGGTGGGCGACGTGAAGGACGCGTTGAAGCGGCTGAACGCGATGATTGCGCGGCGCCCGTTGCAGAAGAAGCACACGGCGTGGCTGGAGCAGATTGAGGAGTGGAAGAAGAAAGCGCCGTTCAGCTACAGCATCACGCCGGAGATCGCGAACAGCGACCACATGAAGAATCACCTGAAGGGCCGCGAGGACGAGATCATTCTCCAGCAGATGGTGATCGAGACGCTGTATGAGTTGACCCGGGGAGAAGCGATCATCACGACCGGTGTGGGTCAGCATCAGATGTGGGCGGGCCAATGGTACAAGTACAAGTATCCGCGTCAGTTCATCACCAGCGGCGGCCTGGGCGCGATGGGGTTTGGCTACCCGGCGGCGCTGGGGATCAAGGTGGCGCATCCGGACAAGCAGGTGATTGACATCGACGGCGACGGGTCGTTCCTGATGAACATTCAGGAGCTGGCGACGGCGCATGTGGAGAAGATCGCGGCGAAGGCGATCATTCTGAACAACCAGCACCTGGGCATGGTGGTGCAGTGGGAAGACAAGTTTTACCAGGGCAACCGCGGGCACACCTACCTGGGCAACCCGGATGATCGCGCGCAGATCTATCCCGACTACGTGCGCGTCTGCAATTCGTTCAACGTGAAGTGCGAGCGGGTGATGTACCGCAAGGACCTTCGCCCGGCGATCCAGCGCATGCTGGACGCGGACGAGCCGTACGTGCTCGACGTCATTGTGCCGTACACGGAGCACGTGCTGCCGTTCATTCCGGCCGGGCGCACCGTGGCGGACATGATCTGGAAGGCGTAATGGTTTGGGGTCTGCGGGAGCACAGTTGCTCCCGCAGACATCACGCGAGCGCCCCCTGTGCGGGCCCCGCAGACGGATTCTGTCTTCGTCTCGCTCTCTCCGCAGGTCTTGCGCGGTCTTTTTGCACACCCGCGCTTACGGCAGGACAACGCGGAACCAGTGGGTTCCAGCAGAGATGGGAAGGATCACGAGTTCCTCACTGTGCAGGTTGGTCTGGGTCACGGTGAGCCACTGGGGCGTCCCAAGACTGGGGGAATGTTCCAGTGCGTGATGCGAATAGGGCTCTCCGTAAAGTGTGATCCCGACCGAGTTCGTTGACCGGAGGATTTCGATCGCCGGACGCGGTGTTTCGGCCCAGGCGTCGCGCAGCAGAGTCAGAAGACGCAGAGTATGGCCCACCATGCGCGGGATTTCGGGCTGACCGCTATTGGCGATGTCGGCCAGCCGCGCGTCCAATCGTTCGCTGAAGCGTTGGAATCGGCCGTCTGCCACTTCAGCCAACGCGAGCGGCGCGGCTATGGGCCGGGCCTGGAGCTTTCGACATTCTGACTGGAAGAAAGCGCGGGCGGATTCGAGGTCGGCCAGGGGTTCGCTGCCGTAAAGGAAGCCGCGCAGCACGTCGTCCCGCTCAAGGGTGTAGGGCATGCCCAGTTCCAGGACCGCTTGAAATAACGCTTTGGCGCCGCTGAGTTCCACCGCGGCGCTGTGAAGATCGAGATCCAGTTCCGTCAGGAGGACGTCGTTCACGCCCAGCAGCAAGTCCGTCACGCGAGATGGAATCTGCGCGCGAACAAGGAACGAGGCGCTGTCCGTGGCGGGCGCGTCGATTCCGGATGCACTCAGCAGCAGGCTGTAGGTTCCGGCGCCCGACACCGCAATGACGTTGGTGGCCGAGGGTGGGATGTTGCACTGGCCATAGCCGTTGTCGCCCCAGGCGACAACCGTGCCGTCGGCGCGCAACGCCATACTATGGAAACGGCCTGCTGAGATCGCGACGACGTTGCTCAAGTCGGCGGGAGCAGTCGCCTCTCCACTACTGTTTTGCCCCCACGCCACGACGGTGCCGTCGGCCCGAAGCGCGAGGCTATGTCCGTAACCCGCGGCAATGGCCACGACGTTATTCAGTCCGGGTGGAACGGCAGGAGCACCGGCTCCCCACGTGACGACGGTGCCGTCGGCCTTGAGCGCGAGGCTGTGCGCCATGCCGGCGGCAATGGCGACAACGTTGGTTGCGCTGGCCGGGACGTGGTGCTGGCCCCAGTCGTTGTTGCCCCACACCAGAATAGTGCCATCGGCTGTAAGAGCCATGCTGTATTCGCCGCCTGCGACGGCGACGACGTTTGTTGCGTTTGCGGGTGTGTTGACTTGTCCAAATTCATTGTCGCCCCAGGCCACCACCGTGCCGTCGTTCTTGAGTGCCAGGCTGTGATAAAAGCCTGCGGCGATCGCGACAACGTTGCTCAAGCCGGGAGGAATGTTGGTTGCCGGACCGTAGAGATTCCGTCCCCAGGCGGCGACGGTGCCGTCCGCCTTCAATGCCACGCTATGTGCCGCACCTGAGGAAATGGCGAGGCACCCTGTTACGCAGTCCGCGGGAATAGGTGGCACATACCCGTTGCATACCTGGAGCAGCTCCGTCGAAGCTGCGGCAAGGCGGGGTGCCTGCGCGCACCACCGGCGCCAGGTGTCCAGCGCAAAGGATCCGTGGTCGGCGGCATAGAGTTGTTCAGCGGACCGCACCTCATTGGTGAAAGCCGTCAGCCTGGCGAGATAGAAACTCTTCAGCGCGTCGTACAGGGGCCAGTTGATGTTGGTGTCGGCGCCGGTGAAAACCAGGCTGCGGAAGAAGTTCGCCAGGTCGCGCCCCTTGGCAATGATGTTGTCCAGGTGTTCGGGGTACCCCTTGCTCCGGTCATACCGGCGGAAGTATCCGGGATTCTCCAGGGCCAGTTGCAAAAACGCCCCGGCGCCGGCGTTCCAATCCTGCGGGTTGGCCAGGACAGGCTGCTCGGTGAAACCGGGCAGCAACAGGCGCTGCCTCAGGCACCGTTTGAGATAGTTCAGCGTCTCCGCATAAACATTGGTGCCGGCGGACAACTGACTATGAAAGTACTCGTCGCCGAAAGGCAGCGTTGCATTGCGCGACAGGGCTTCGTCGTCGGCCGTGTTGTAGGCGTAGGTGTAGAAGTCCGTGGCCATGACGACATAATTCGGGTTGTAAAGGTCGTAGGCCATCGGAGCGCCGGCGGTGGCCTCGTAGCCGAGCCCGTTGTTCATCCTGCCCACCATCTCGTTCCGGAGCGTGAGTGCCGTGAAGGTCGCAAGGTTGCGTTCGATCCGGAACAGTTCCGTCTGCACGTCCAGCAACGCCAGCCGCACGGCGTCCACGTCGTTGCCCAGCTCGGCGAACTGTTCGTTGAGCGTCTGGTAAATCTGCGCCAACGAAAGGTCCACCCGATCGAACCGGTAGTTCATGTTGGTGGCGAGATCGCCGATCAGGATCTTGACGTTGCCGATCTCGCGGGCGATGGCCTCCTCGGGTGATTCCCCACCGAACAACAGGTCGAAGATCCCGAGCGCGCCCGACAAGATGTTGCCCGATGCGGCGATCTTCCCGAGCGTGGTGGCATCCTTCGCGGTGAACGCGGCGACGCCGTCGGTGATCTTGTGCAGCCCCTCCATGCAGCCTTGCATCTGACCCGGCAATGGGATCAGCGGGTCTCTGGCCGCGATCAGTTTCGACTGCACGAGCACGGCGGCGCTGGAACACGCCAGTCTTTGCGCCTGGCCCTGTCTCGCCGCGGCCAGGCGCGCGTTGTCGGCTTCCATCGCCTCGTGGTCGGACAGGTACTCGAGCAGGGCGGCCTGGTGACGGTTGATCTCTCGTTGGACTGCGAGGTTGGTGTTGACGATGTCCCAGACGGCCCGGGTTTCGTTGGTGAACAGCGTCATGAGTTGCTCCCTGGAAACCGCGAGGCCGCTCGGGGTGCTCAGGGCCAGCAGGGTTTGCATGGTGGGATTCCCGAGCAACGGCGAGTTCGTGCTGTTAATGATCGCACCCGGTGAGGCGTCTGTGGCGAAGGAGACTTCCGGTGCAAGGAAGGCGTCCAGGGCCGCGCGAAATGCGGGGTTGCGGGCGGCGCGCTGGACGCAGGCGTCAACGAGCGCCTGTCGGGCGGCCAGCATCCCGGTGGCGCCGAGCAGATGCTGGCTGCCGGAATGGATCAGGCCGGCCTGCGGCTCAGCGGCAGGGGCGGTGTCGCGCCGCATCGCGCGCTGGAGCAGCGTGAGATAAGCGGGATTGAAATGGGTGCGCGCAGGAACACTGCGAAACGCGTCCAGGAACGCGGCCAGCATCTCGTCGCGGGCGCGCCGTTCCAGAAGGAACGGCGGGGTGTTGGTTCGAAACCGCAGCGTCGCTTCGCGGACCGCGCCCGACAGGAGATTCGGATCGGCGTTGGGATTGCGGCGGGCAATTTCGAGCAGCAGCTCGAGCGCGGGTTCGAGTTCCGGCTTTTCCGCCAGTTGCGTCATCAGATGCGCCGAATAGACCATGCGCTGGAATTCCGGTGCGCTGATCGTGACGAGGTCTGTTTGCGCGGAGCAAGGCAGAGAGGCGCCGGGCCATGCGAGGAACAAGATCGCGCCCAATGCGGCCGCAACGTTGTGGAAGAGTGATCTTGTCTCCGACCTCGATTGTAAACGTGACCGTTGCCGGTCAGAGGGAAGAACGCTGGCTTCTCTCTGGCCAGGGTGTCGAAAGCACCTGGCGATCATTGGAGCACTCGGGCCATGTCCGGCCCATGTTGTGCGGGATCGATTTTCCCGGCGTGCCCGGACCCGTCAAGCCACGGTTTTTGTCATGACCGCGGCAGAATGAGATGGGGGAACGGATCGCGTTCTCGTGCCTTGAAGCTTTGCGCCCGTTGACGGTCTTTACTCGTTCTCTGTGGTCGAAACCCGTACCGTTGGTGTTGATCCGAAGCCGGCGTTCGCGCGCCCGTTATCTGGCTATCGAAAACGCTCTGGTTGCTGTCGCCGGTTCGATTGGCAGGTCAACACCGGTTTCCTCGTCCGATGCAAGATTCAACACGGCGATCACGCCGCCCGTGTCGCTGACCGTGTATGTGCCCCCAATGGAGGACTTGAACCGCAGTCTGGCCGCGTGGCCCGCGGGGTTGTCGGTTTCAATGAGGAAATCGAAACGCGACAGGTCGTCCGTGACTGCAATGGACTGCGAGTTGGCAAAGCGATCATTCTCGAGTACGACCTGGGCTTTTCCGGAGTCGAGGGCGGCGTAGAAGCGGCGACGGACCCCGTCCAGGGGCGTGATCCAGTTGGTGTTTCCCGTTTGCTGCAGCAGACCTCCGTAGCAGAACCGTCCAAAGATGGAATCGTCCGCGAGAACGGTTGCCGCCGTTCGCAATGCGCCGCAGTAGCCGAGGTCGGTTTCGCTTGCGTAGTACCAGGAGCCGCGATGGTGCGGTTGCCCGAGCCAGGTCGTTCCGTACGGAGCCGGTTCGAACCCGCCCCCGCATCCGCCGTCGTTCCCGGCGCCTGGATACCAGTAACCGTAATTGGAGTCCGGGGTTCCGGTGTTCATCAACGCCCACGCGCTCAGACAGGAGGCGTATCCCAGCCGCAGGTACGGGCTTGTGTCGGCCGCGTAGTTCATCGCGTAATCCAGCACGCTCCAGCCGCCCATCTGCGACATGTAGGTCAGCACATACTCGTCGCCTGCAGTCGCTCTGTAATCGCTGCCAAGGTAGTAATAGGCGGGCTCGAGCCAGCCTCGAACCACCAGGTTCGCCGCCATCTGCTGCTCGAGGAACAACAGCGCGTTCGACATGGAAATGCCCGCGTTGGTCCGGGCGTATTGAGTGGCGTACTTCGCAATCTCATGTGTTGTTTCAAAGCCCGTGGAATCGAAGGCGTACTCCGACCCGTACAGATCCGGGTTTTGATTCACGAAATGGTCCACCTTCTGTTCCCAGTGGTTTCGCAACGTGCTCGCTTCGGCCGTCCATCCGTTCGCCTCGAGTTCCGCGATCAGTTCCACGACCACCCTTTCGTTCATCAGGCCGGTCTCATAGGCCGACCATCCCGCGATGGCGAGCGGGATGGTGTACAGGGCGACCGCCGTTCCGTACGCGCGCCGCAAGTACTCGTTGGCCGTCAAAGCCGTGCTGATGTGCGGATAGTTCTTCGCCACGCGATACATGTTCAAATACATCACCACCACGTGCGGATAATCGTAGATGCGCCAGAGGTGGAGCTGCCCTCCGGAACCGGGGTTGCTGCTGTTCCGGTTCTGGAACCAATCGGGAATCCCGTAAACCCCGTACGCGAACGTTTCGTTGGTGGTTCTTTGAAGCCCGCCCCAGACGAAGTTCTCGAGGTAGTAATCCATCGCGTTCACCTCGCTTTGCACGGGGTACAGCGCCTGTTTGGACGCCAGGTAAGCGGGGTGGGACAGTCCCGGGTCATCGCAGGTGACGGCGTAGATCCGGAATCCTGAAATGAGATCGTAGTTGTCCGGCGTCAGCAGCACGCCGCTGCTCATGTTCCATTCGCACAACAGGCCGTCATACCACTTCGTCGGATCCACGACCTGATGATTCGCAATGAACGCGCTTCGCTTCCTGATCAGAGTTTCGATCGGTTCCGTGACGAAGAACTCCAGGCAGGTTTTGTGGTTGTCGCCGTAATTCACCGTCAGCAGGTTTTCACCCAGCCTGGAGAACCGGACCTCGTAAATGGCGTAGTCGCCGCGGTTGCCGAGCGATTGGATCTGCGTCTCGTCCGGAAACTCGGCCGTGATGCTGTTGATGGTCTGCGTCGTCCGCAGGGCCACGCGCGCGAACAGATTCGTCGGCACCGTCATGCCCGGCACAACATGAACATCCAGCTTGCCCTCGTTCACCAGCGCCTGCCGCACGCCGTCGTAGCCGTCCGCCCATTGGAACTTGAATCCGTAACGTTGCGATTCTCCGGGGCCGAGCAACAGGCTGGTGTTGGGCTGCCGCCATTGCGTTCCTTGCGCCGCGGCAACGGCGCCTTCCGCTTTCGAGTGGATGTACACCTCGTATCCCCCGTTGAGCCGGTCCCAGTACTCCAACCATGTGTCGCCTGTGGGCGTCATCAGCAGGTACGGTCCCACGCTGTTGGGCCGCATCCAGAAGATGAACGAGCCGTGCCCGGACACAAAGCTGTGCTTGAACACGCTCGAGCTCGGGCTCGAGAACGCAGTGTTCATGGGCAGCGGCAGCGCGAGGTCCCCCAGTTCCACGTTCCCGCCGGTCAGGTTCGAAACGCCGACTTCCCACTCGAAGAAGTCGCGGTGGAAAATGAACGCCGATTCAAAGATCAGGTTTCCGGAAAGGCCGTTGTTGATGCGATACGACGCCTTGTATTCCGTGCCGGCGGCGTTGGTGGAGTACGTGACCGACGCGATGCCCGTCATGGTGACGGTTCTGGCGGAAAGCCAATTCGTTCCGGTCTGGCGATATCTCAGGTTCGCGTCGCCCAGCCTCCGGCCCCCTGCAATGTGCTCGGTCTCGAAAACGTCCTCGGAGTTCTTCAGGCTCGTGATGGCTCCGGCATCGATGTTCACGGCGGACAGCGGGTCCATCTGCCGCAGGCGATAGAACCGTTGAATCGCCAGCGCGCCGTTGATGTGCACCAGCACCATGCCTTCGCTGTTTGCGAGAACGGGCTCCGCGCCGATGTCATACCATGCCGGCGGATTTAGTGTGTCGGTGGCCTGCAATTGATACCACTTGCCCGGATTCGCGGTGAACACGACCACGACATCCGAGGAATCCACCGAGGCCTGGCCGATGACTTCGTTCGGTGGAAGGGTGATGCCGGCGACCGGCGGGGTGCGATTGTAGGAGATGGAGTCTCCGGAGCCCGCGTGAGTGAATACCGCCACGTTGTATCGGACATTGAGGGCGAGGTTGCTGACCGTGACACTGTTGCCGGCTCCGGAGTACACCACGTAATGGCCGGCTCCCGGAAGCCGGGCGCCGGCTCCGTAACTCGCGTTCGCCGCGTAGGTGGTTCCGTTCACCGGAATATGCTTGAGAAGGCTATTCGTGCCGGCCCACATCACCACCGTGCTTCCCGAACTGCCCGCGCCGCCGGCCCACGCGATGCTGAGCGTTCGATTGGGGCCGGGCGCCAGGATCAGGCTCGTGGCGGGCCCGGGTGTCGGGGCGTACGGTCCGGCGTTGGAAAGCGTAAGACTGAAGTCCGTGAACTGAACACCGAGCTGACCCGCGAACGTCGCGTGAATGATCCCCACCTGCATCGGCAATCCCGCGAAGTCGGCGCGGCGCAGCACCGTCCCGCTCACAGGCGCCGGAAAGCTCACCAGTTGCCACGGCCCGCCGCTGGTTGCCTTCTGGTAAAACAGGAAATTCGTGCCGTTCACACGATCCATGCGCAGCCAGTAATTGTTGTTCGGAAAACCGCCCGGGTTGATCTGTTGCGCGGTTCCGTTGACTTCATTGCGCAGATAGTTGGCATAGCCGAACTGGTTGAAGCGGGTCCAGGAAACGTAATCCTCGCTGCCGCCGAACGGATCACCGCCCGGATCGAACACCCGCGCCATCAGCCCGGCCGTGTTGTACGATGAATTGTCGAACGGACTCACCACACGGACCTGAACCGAGAAATCTCCGGGGGCAATCTTGAAAAGGAAAAACCCGTCGTCATCCGCATGTTCCCAGGCTGTGCCGGTGCTCTCGATGGTCAACGTGTTCGGCGCGGTGATGTTGGCGTCGCAGACCAGCGTGGCTCCGGGACCGCCACCGCCAACCCCGGTGTTCTGAAACTCTCCGGCGCCGAAGTACACGCCATCCCATATTGTGCCGGCCACGCCATTGACCAGATAGTCCAGGTCCGAGCTGAAATCGTCCGTGAACGTCGCCGCAAGGCAGTGCCCGTGGAGCAACACAAGGCATCCGGCGCCGAAAGCGGCTGTCCGCCGGAGTCGTGGTTTGCGCAGAGTGAAGTGCATGTCAGGTCTCCAGGAGGGACGCTGGACGCCAACGTAAACGGAATGAAGGCTTTCTGCCCATACCCGTGATGCACAGGCACCGATTTAAATTCCACCCGCTCACCAAAAGCGCCTGGGAGGGTTGGTCGGTTCACCTGTTGACACTCAAGGACCCAACCGAAGCGCTGCTGACCGGGACAGCGGAGTGACTGTCACCGCGTTGCAGGTATGTGGCCGACAAGTGATCCGGCATGTCCGAAATATGTATGGACTGGTTTGACTGACTCTGATTGACTTGCACCCGCTCAGGGTTGGTTGGTCTGGGTAAGCGCGGGTTCTTTCAGCGCTTCACGTCACAAGGCTGGTTGGCAGAGATCCGATGATGCACCGAACCACAATGGTTGCAGGAGTTGATCTGTTTCTCATCGCGCGTCCCGTGCGGAACGTCGTTTACTGTCCGGATATGCCGCGAACGTTTCGTCTGCGCGACTCCCGATCTCACGTGTGCCGGCGGCTTTGTCCGGAGCCAGGGTCCAACGACCCATTCAGGATTTCGACTCGAAACGGAGCGCTGTGTTCGCGAGCAGCGGTCCACAACCGAAGGAAGAGACCGAATGTTCTCTCAAGAGCATCTCGCGCTGCGCCTTGTCCGGTTGAAGACGGGAGACAAGTGGGCGGGCAAATCGCGGGGATTGGTGTTCATATTTCCGAAGGCGGGTATTGGAAGGTATTGCACCCCGATCGGGCGGGGCCAGGTCCGACCGGGCGATATTCTGGTGGTCCAGGAATGGCACCACGCGGTGCTGCACGCCGAGGCGAACGAGGATGTGGTTTTCTGGTTCTTCGCAATTCAGGTGGAACACATGTTCCCCTTGTTCGGTTCCGCGGAGATCAGCCTGCTTCAAAATGTCGTTGACGGTCTGAAAAGCGTCCGCTTTTACAGCGGCGCCACGGAGCTTGCCCGGGATTGCCACCGCATGCTGGCGGAAGCGCCGCCGGATTACGATCTCGGTCATCGGAGCCAGTTGCTCAGGATCGCCGCCTCGCTCCTTGCCGCGGAGTTCAGGAACGCGCAGTCGCATCGAGCGGGCATCGCGCGTGCGGACCAACGCGTCATCCAGGTGTTCGAGAAGTTGTCCACGCAGGAGCTTCTGAACCTGTCCGTCGCGGAGCTCGCGGCCCGGTTCGGTTGCAGTCAGCGGCATCTCAACCGGCTGTTTCACCGGCACTTCGGTTGTTCCGTCGCCGCGATGCGGATGGAGATGCGCCTGCTCAAGGCCATCTGTCTGCTGCGCGATCCCGACGCCAAGATCATCAGTGTCGCCGAACAGTGCGGGTTCAATCATCTCGGCCTGTTCAACACCTGTTTCAAACGCCGGTTCAACATCAGTCCCGGGCGATGGCGGAAGCAGGCGAGTGAAAGGGATATGACCGGCGTTTCCGGCGCAGCCGTGTGTCCGTTGAGCAGCGACAGCGCGTGTCCCTGGAACGGCTTTCGGAACGGGACACCGGACGATGGTTCCGCTGAGGCGCTGCCCCCGGTTTCGCCCGGCAGGCGGCTGGTCTCCGCGAAAGGATTGGCGGTGTCACAACCGGCTTCGAAATCAGACAAGGGAAGAGTGAACCCGTCGCCGGCGTGTCCGGAATGTGAATCAACATGTCTCTGCGTTGGATAGATCACGTTGGTTGTTCCCGTAGAATGCGATCGCTTCCGGATGTCCTTGGGGCTTTTCGTGCTAACTCCGAGTGCGCTCGTGCTGCGGAAGCATGAGCTGAGACTCGCGTGTCGTTGTTCGATTCGTCTTATCGGCCGCTCCAGCGGCATCGAACGTCGCCCGTCACGTCAGGCAACGGACGCGTCGGCGCAGTCTCGTTGTCACTCGGGCAACAACAAACAGACGCATCGCTGAACGAAAACATTGATTCCTATGAGAACAATTGTGGCAAAAGCAGGGTTGGTTGCGGCATTGGTGCTTACCTCATTCACGACAGGCGCGGCGGTGTTTTTGATGGGCGGTTCTTATTCGGAGAGTTTTGACGGAATCGGCGACGGATTGCCGGATGGATGGTCCGTTCGGACCGGGGCGACAGCAGACTCTCTTGGAACGCCGGCCAATCTGGTAACGGAGGCGACGTCCTGGGGGGACAGCGGTGGTGCCTTCAAGAACGTGGCATCGGCGGACGAGTTGACTTCCGGAGCGTCCACGGCGAGCCAGGCCGCTTCGACCGACCGCGCATTGGGCCTTCGTCAGGGCGGTTCCTTCGGTGACCCCGGGGCGGCGTTTGTTTTCGAGATTCCGAATACAACGGGGCTGAGCGATTTCACGCTGTCGTTCAACCTGCAGATGCTGAGCGTTCAGACCCGTTCCACCACCTGGACCTTTGACTATCGCATCGGCGACACCGGGGATTTTGTTGTTCTCGGTTCGTATGATGATCCGGGAGTATTCGGTTCGACGCCGATCACCTTTACGGGCGACCAGCTTGGTGCGTGGAATGATCAGTCATCGACGATCTGGTTCCGGATTGTGGCACTGACCGACTCGGTGGGAACCGGGAGTCGCGACACGATTGGAATCGACGATTTCGCGCTGACCTTTACCGCGGTTCCTGAGCCGAGCGGGGCTGGGCTTGCGTTGATCTCTGGAGCCCTGTTTCTGCTGCACACGGCGCGGAGAAAGAGTTAGGCACTGTGCACGGCCCCGGTGGTGGATCCCGGCGCCGGCGCGTGTTTTGAGCATCCCCGCCACAGCGGTCCGCCACCGGAGGCCGTCCTGTCGTGCCGACGCCATGGGGACAGAAGCTGAAACGGAACAAGGCGAAACGCGATGGGGATAGCGGGAACCGCATCTGGAGCGCGCAAGAGCGATCAGGCCGGCCAAGCAGCCGGCCTGATTCGTTGAGCGCAAATGTGGCGGACAGCCCGGTTCATATTATGCCCCGGCGCAGCAGTGTGATGCACGTGGCTCGCCGGTCGGGTGGAATTCAGCCGGAGCAGGTTGGTCGTCATGCCGTATCGTGATCGGCGGCAGCGCGGCGCTGTTCCTAACCGGGGTTCGACGTTGGATGTTGGATGTTTCCCGGCCGGGGTCTACACTCCGGGCGGCTATGGGTTCGGAAGCTGAACTGCTGGCGCGTTGCCGGCGCGGCGAGGCGGATGCGTGGGACGAATTGTTCGACCTGCATTACGCCGCGGCGGGGCGCTTCATCTTTCAGCTCGGCCACGATTTCACGCGCGAAGACGTCGAGGAGATCTGCCAGGAAACATTCCTGTCGGTGATCCGGAATATTGGTTCATTCCGCGGCGGATCGCAGTTCCGTACGTGGCTGTTCCGGATAGCGGCGAACAAGGCACGGGACTGGCGCGAGCGGCGCAACGCCGCCCGGCGCGGCAGCGGCCATGTTCCGGTGTCTCTTCAGGCGGAGGATCCGGACAGCGGCATGGTGATGGATATCCCCTCGAATCAATTGTCCCCGGGCGAGCTCGTGTTGAAGGAAGAGCAGATGGGTCTCGTGCGCGAGGCGCTGGATCAGCTTGGGGAACCGTGCCGCGAGATCATCGAGCTGCGTTATTTTGGCGATTTCAGTTACGAGGAGTTGAGTGTTGCGCTGGAATTGAATCCCAAGACCGTCAGTTCGCGCCTGAGCAAGTGCCTGGACCGGCTCGAGGGACTGATCCGGCGCATTTTTGCCGGAGACAATCCGGCATTTCCCCGTCCAACTACGTGAGTAATGGAACCGGAGCGGCCCATTGAGAAGTTGTTGAGAGCGTTCGCGCAGAAGCGGCGCGAACAGGCGGGGGAACCGTTTGAATTGCATCCGGTGAACCGCCGCCTGTTGCAGGATGAAGTGGCGCGGTTTCGGCGAACGGGCCGGGCGGCGTCCTGGTGGGGCTGGATCAGAAACCCGCGGTTCGCTTCCGCGCTCGCTGCGGCCGTGGTGCTCGGCGCGTGCACTACACTGCTCCTGTTGCGCGAGCGGGAGGATCGTTCTGAAATCAGCATGGCGTCACAGTACAAGGACAGCCGGACGCAGCCGGCGCCGTTGGAACAGGCGGCGGACGAAACGTCGCTGAGCGACCTCGGTTTGGCGGCGCCTGCGAAACCGATGGAGGAAGTCAGGACGATGAGTGTCGCGGTCGCCACCGCCGTTCCGCGCGGAGATGTCGAGCAAGATCGCGCCGGACGCGCGGCTGAACTCGCCGCTGTTCCTTCGGCTGCTGCAACGGACGCTGTGCCGGAGGCCACGGCAAACCGAAGTGTGGGGTTGGCCGGGTCAGCGGCGGCGCTGACCGGGCCGGAGCGGCGTTTTCGCCGTGTGACGGACGGCGCGGAGCGAGGCGAGTCCGTGCTGCAATCGTTCCGGCTTCGCCAGAGCAACGGTCGTTTGCAGGTGATCGATGCGGACGGATCGGTTTACGAAGGAACGATCGTCGCGGCTCCGGCGCGCCAGGCGTTCGGGGACACGACGCCTCCGGCTCAGCGGGAGCAGAGTTTTGTTGAAGCGTTTCAGTTTCAGGTGTCGGGCACGAACTTCACGCTCCGGGCGCCGGTGCTGTTTACGGGCGCGTTTGTTCCGCCGACCAATGTCGTGGACGCGATTGCGGCCGGTGAAGATGTCCGGCGTGAAGCGATGCAACGGCCTGCAACTTTGGGCGGACAATGGCGTGTGGAAGGTACGGTGGTGGTGGGCACGAACACGATCCAGCTTCGTGCGGAGCCGGAGGGATGAATTGAACATTCAACGCTCGACATTCGATGCAACGTCAAAGCTGGCCAAATGTGCGGCCTCTTGTTCATCGTGCGATTTTTCAGCCGTCCCTTCGGGACTTATCCGATTAACCCGCCTGCCCCGCGGCTAAAGTGGGTGGGCTATCTTCGGTTCTCCCTTCGGGATTCCGACCGCGAGTTGATGGGGTATAGAACCCATTTTCAGATAAGCGACTGCCACACAGTGCATGAGCGTGGATGAAAACTGCAGGTGCGGGTCTTGCAGCGCAAAATAGCGCGTGATAGGGTCAGGCACCAATTTTTGCGACCCTGAAAACAAGTTTTATGAAAATCAGTCCTGCAGTAGTACTGTTCACCGGGCTGGCCACATTTTCGGTTGCGGCCGGCGACATCACGGGGACCGTCACGCTTCAAGGAACGCCTCCGGCGGAAATTCCGATCAAAGAGATCAAGGCGGATCCTTTCTGCGGCAAGCTGGTCACCGATCAACCCACGACGAGATTTTTCGTGGTCGGGCCGAACAAGGAACTGGGGGATGTGGTGGTGATGCTGAAAGGCATCAGCGGCAAGTCCACCGGAGCGACGGCGGAACCGGTGGTTCTCGACCAGGAGAAATGCCTGTACGTTCCGCAGATTGTGGCTTTGCAGACCGGGCAGAAGCTTCTGGTGAGGAATTCCGATCCGTTGCTGCACAACGTTCACCTGACTCCGAAGGAAAAGGCGAACGAGACGGCCAACGCGGGCAAGCTGAACCTGCCGCAAATGGAAAAGGCGCCGGATCTGGTTTACACCTTCCCGGCTCCTGAGAATTTCCTCCGTTTTCAATGCGATGTGCACAAGTGGATGTTCGCGTGGGTGACGGTGGTGGATCATCCCTACTTCGCGGTGACCGGCCCGGACGGCAAGTTCAAGATCAGCAACGTTCCGCCGGGCAAGTACACCATCACGGCGCTGCACAGGAAGGCCGCTCCGAACGGCATCGACAAGGAAATCGAAGTGAAAGAGGGAGCCGACACGACGGTGGACTTCACTGTGGAACTCAAGTAGCGGCACGGGCTTTCAAAACCGCTGCGGGGGACTCCTTGCAGCGGTTTGTTTTTTCGACGGATGACATCGACGCACAACGCATGGCTGTTCCGGTTCACGGTGTTCACGGCGGCGTGCACCTTTGTGCTGCTGGGGGCGGGCGGACTGGTGACCAGCCATGGCGCGGGGCTGGCGGTGCCGGACTGGCCGAACTCCTACGGCTACAACATGTTTCTGTTCCCGCCTTCGCAATGGATCGGCGGGATCCTCTACGAGCACACTCATCGGTTGATCGCTTCCTTCGTGGGGCTGCTGACCGCCGTGCTCGCTCTGTGGCTGTGGGGACGCGAGACACGCGGGGCGAGCAAGTGGGCCGGCATCGGCGCGATGGTGTTTGTGTTGATGCTCATGGGAGTGCGGCACATGGGCGTTTACCAGGCGCTGGCCGTGCTGGCGCTGCCCGTGATCGTGGCGGGCCTGGTGCAGTTCTTTCGCCGGCCGGACCAGTTGCGCTGGCTGGGTGTCGTCGCTTACGCCGCCGTCATCCTGCAGGGCGTGCTCGGCGGACTTCGCGTTGTGTGGCTCAAGGATGAGATCGGCATTTTTCACGGCACGCTCGCGCAGTTGTTCTTTGTGTTGATCTGTCTGATGGCGCTGCGCACGAGCCGATGGTTTGCGGGTTTGAACCGGGAAGGCGGGGGAGGATTCCGCCTGCATCCGCTGTTGCTGGCGACGACGGTTCTGATTCTGGCGCAGCTCGTTCTGGGCGCGACCATGCGGCATCAGCATGCGGGCCTGGCGATTCCGGATTTTCCGCTGGCGTACGGGGAATGGTGGCCGGCGACGGATCCGGATTCGATTGCCCGCTACAATCAGAACCGGATGGAGGTAAGGGCGCTGAATCCGATCACGGCGTTCCAGGTGCACCTCCAGATGGTGCACCGGCTGATGGCGGTGATCATTCTGGCGGCGGTGTTCGCCAGCGGATGGATGGTTCTTCGCCGGCTCAGGTGGCGCAGTTTGGCGGGAAAGCTCGGCGTTTTCTGGATGGTTCTGATCTCCGTGCAGGTCGCCCTTGGCGCCTTCACGGTGTTGTCGAACAAGGCGGCGGACGTGGCGACGGCGCATGTGCTTGCGGGCGCACTTTCGCTGGTCACGGGCGCGATGCTGTGTATAGTTTACGGCCGAAGCCCGAAATCCGCGCCTGGCGCCGTGTTGTCCGGTCTCTCCGAACGTGAACGCACCGCGAGCGCTTTGGCCACGGGCCCGGCAACCTGATGAAAGCAACTGCGCCCTTATTGACCGAAGCGATCGCTGTCGAGAAAAGCTGGACGGCGGTTTTCCTGGATTTGATCAAGGCGCGTCTGACGTTTCTGGTGGTGCTGACGACGCTGGTCGGTTTTTACGTGGGCAGCACGGGGCCGACGAACCTGCCGCTGATGGTTCACGCGGTGCTCGGGACGGCGTTGTTGGCGAGCGGAGCGGCGGCGCTGAACCAACTGATCGAGCGCGAGCACGACGCGAAGATGCAGCGTACCCGGACACGGCCTTTGCCGTCGGGCCGGATGCAGCCATCGACGGTCCTGGTGGTGGGCGGAACGCTTTCGTGCGCCGGCCTGCTGTATCTGGCTGTGGCGGTGAATCCGCTGACCACGGCGCTCGGGGCGATCTCGCTCCTGAGTTATCTGTTCATTTACACGCCGCTGAAGCGGGTGACATGGCTGAACACGGCAGTGGGGACGATCCCGGGTGCGCTGCCGCCGTTGATGGGATGGACGGCGGCCCGCGGGCAACTGGAAACGGGCGGATGGGTGCTGTTTGCGATCCTTGTGTTCTGGCAGTTGCCGCACTTCCTGGCGATTGCGTGGATGTATCGGGACGAGTATGCACGGGCGGGATTCAAGATGCTGCCGCTGGTGGATCCGGAGGGGCATCGCACGGGGCGCCTGGCGGTGAGTCACACTCTCGGGCTGCTGCCGATCAGCCTCTCTCCGTTTGTGCTGAACCTGACCGGGCCGCTGTATCTTGCGATCGCGTTGATCCTTGGAGCCGGCTTTCTGTGGGTGGCAATCCGGTTTGCGCGGCGTTTGACGCTGGCGCGCGCGCGGTTGTTGTTCTTCGTGTCCATCCTGTATCTGCCGTTGCTGCTGGCGGTGATGGTGCTGGACAAAATGAAGTAAGATAATGAACAAAATCAGGCCAATCCGCCGTTGACACCCCTTGACGAGTTCAGTTCACTAGCGCGAATTTCACACGGGTCGGCCAAAAAATGGTTAGTCATTCCGACTCGGTTTTGTTGAGACATGCAGGCGACGACACATGCAATCCCGCACACCGGCGTTCATGAGGCGCATCATTCGGATGCAGGCTTCTGGCGGACGTACATTTTCTCGACCGATCACAAGGTGATCGGGATTCAGTACGGCCTTACGTCGCTGACGTTTCTGCTGATCGGTTTTTGCCTGATGCTGGTGATGCGGTGGCAGATCGCGCATCCGGGCGAGCCCGTGCCGGTGATCGGCGGGTTGCTGGAGGCGGTGCTGGGCGATGTGGCCGCCAAGGGGGTCATGTCGAACGAGCTGTACAACTCGTTCGGGGCGATGCACGGGACGATCATGATCTTCCTTGGGGTGGTGCCGCTGGCCTTTGCTGCGTTTGGCAATTACGTGGTGCCGCTGATGATCGGCGCGCCGGACATGGCGTTTCCCCGCATCAACATGGCCAGCTATCACGTGTTCGTGTTGGGCGGGCTGGTCATGCTGGTCAGCTTCTTCATCCCGGGCGGCGCGGCGCAGGCGGGATGGACGTCGTACTCGCCGCTGGCGACGTCGATTGCGACGGACGGGCAGACTTTCTGGCTGATCGGGATGGTCCTGCTGATCACCTCGTCGCTGCTGGGCGCGGTGAATTTCATCGCGACGATCATTCAGTTGCGGGCGCCGGGCATGACGTGGATGCGGCTGCCGTTCTTTGTGTGGGCGCAGTTTGTGACGGCGTTTCTGCTGTTGCTGGCGTTCCCGCCCCTGGAAGCGGCGGGCATCATGCAATTGATGGACAAGGTGGCGGGGACGAGTTTCTTTCTGCCGACGGGCCTGGCGATCGGGGGCGACCTGGCGAATGTGAGCGGGGGAGGGAGCCCGTTGTTGTGGCAGCACCTGTTCTGGTTTCTCGGGCATCCCGAGGTGTACGTGCTGATCCTGCCGGCGATGGGCATTGTGGCGGAGGTGATTTCGAACAACACGCGCAAGCCGATCTGGGGCTACAAGTCGCTGGTGTATTCCGCGCTGGCCATCGGTTTCCTCTCGTTCATCGTCTGGGCGCACCACATGTATCTGACCGGGATGGGCACGAAGGTGGCCACGTTCTTTCAGACGACGACGATGATCATCTCGATTCCGTCGGTCATCATTCTGACGTGCATGTTCATCTCGCTGTGGGGCGGGTCGATCCGGTTCAACACGCCGATGCTGTTCGTGCTGGCCTTTCTGCCGATGTTCGGCATCGGGGGTCTGACGGGTCTGCCGCTGGGCTTCAGCTACAGCGACATTCATCTGCACGACACGTATTACGTCATCGCGCATTTTCACTACATTGTGGCGCCGGGCACGATCTTCGCGCTGTTTGCGGGCATTTATTACTGGTTCCCGAAGATGACGGGGCGGAAGATGAACGAGTTCTGGGGGCGGGTGCATTTCTGGCTGTCGTTCATCTTCATGAACCTGGTGTTTCGGCCGATGTTCGCGCAGGGGATGTCGGGGATGCTGCGCCGGATGGCGGATGGCGGCGCGATGTATTCGGCAACGGCGAACGCCCGGGCGGGTGCGGGGGTGATTGGCGGGTTGACCGATTACATCATGAGTCTGCACACCTACATTCTGTGGGCCGCGGTCGGGCTGGCGCTCGCGCAGATTCCGTTCATCGTGAATCTCTTCTGGAGCCTTCGCAACGGTCCGAAGGTGAAGTCCGACAACCCGTGGCGGAGCACCACGCTCGAATGGCAGACGCCGACGCCGCCGCCGCACGGCAATTTTGCGGAGCCGCCGCGGGTTTACCGCGGCCCTTACGAATACAGCGTTCCCGGCCATCCGACGGATTACACGCCGCAGAACGTGCCGGAGAAATAGTCACTCATGGATATTCCGTACACAGTTGATACCCGTCCGGACACCGGGCTTTACAACGCGAAGGCCGGCATCTGGCTGTTTCTTGCGTCCGAGGTGATGTTGTTCGGCGCGTTGTTTTCCGCGTACATCCTGTTGCGCGTGGGCGCGCCGGAGGGTTTATGGCCCCTGGGCTGGCTGAACGTGCCGTTGGGCACGATCAACACGCTGGTGCTGATCACGTCGTCCATCACCACCGTCATGGCGTGGGCGGCGCTGAAGGTGAACCAGTTCGACCGGTTCAAGCTGTTCCATGGAATTACGCTGTTGTGCGCGCTGATCTTCGTGGGCATCAAGTCGTTCGAGTACTACGACAAGTTCACGCATTACGAGGTCACGTTGAAGGACGGGCGGATCGCCGACGGCCATTTGAAGGAGGCGACGGACACGCACGTGACGATCTCGGGGCGTTTTGTGGAGGAGCGGGAGGAGCTGTATGACCTGCACAAGCACAAGGCGCACGGGCACGAGACGATCACGATTGCGCGGGAGGACATCGAGAAGCTGAGCAACTACGGCCCGCGGCACAACACGTACATGGCCATCTACTTCACACTGACCGGCCTGCACGCGCTGCACGTGATCGGAGGCGCGATTGTGATTGGTTACCTCTGGGGTCCGGGCAGCCGGTTGTGGCGGAAGGATCCCGAGCGGTTCACGAACCGGATCGAGATTTCCGGGCTGTTCTGGCATTTCGTGGACCTGGTGTGGATCTTCCTGTTCCCGATTCTCTATTTGCTGTGATTTATGAGCGAAAAGCATCACGACGAGCATTTCGGCCATCATGTTCGGCGCTATCTGCTGGTTTTCTATGCGCTCCTGCTGGGCACAGCCATCACGGTGGCGGTGTCGTATGTTCCGTTCACCAATCACGCGCTGAACATCGGGCTCGGCCTGGTCATCGCTGGGACCAAGGCGTTTCTCGTGGCGGGCTACTTCATGCACCTGATTTCCGAGAGGAAGATGATCTACGCCATTCTGGCCTTCACGGTGTTCTTTTTTGTGGGCCTGATGTTCCTGACGGTGTGGTCGTTTTATGATTTTCCACCCTTAACCATCACGCGTTGATTATGTCACTGAAAGCCTTTCATCTGGTGTTTATCATCGCGTCGATCGTGCTGGCGTTCGGTTTCGGCGCCTGGCTCCTGCGGCAGTGTTTCGCCTTCGACGGGCCGGTGATCGAGCTGGCAGGCGGCATTGCCTCGATCGTCGCGGGCATCGGGCTCATTGTTTATGAGCGTTATTTCCTGAAGAAAACGCGCAACGTCAGCTACCTGTGAATGCCTTGAAGCTTCTGCGGTTCATTTTGGCGGCGCTGCTGTGGCTGGCGGTGGCACAGCCGTTTTCGGCCGGCGCCTGCGCCGTCTGCTATGGCGATCCGAACTCGGAGCTGTCGCGCGGGCTCACGTGGGGCATTTTCGTTCTGATTGCCGTGGTGCTCGTGGTTCTGTCACTGATTTCCACCTTCTTCGTTTACGTCGCGAAGAGATCCAGCGGAGACAAGCATTGAACATGGACAAGATTCTCGGATTGCCGGTTGTCGCCTCCGAACACGGGCATCACGTGGACCTGCTGATCAAGTATGTCCACTGGCTGATGATCGCGCTCTTCGTCGGCTGGCTGGCGTATTTCGCCTACGCGCTCTTTCGTTTTCATCGCTCGCGCAATCCGAAGGCGGACTACGTGGGCGTGCGCAACCACGCCTCCAATTACATCGAGGTGGCCGTGGCGGGAGTCGAGGCGCTTCTCCTGTGCTTTGTCGCCGTGCCCGCCTGGAGGCACGTGGTGGACGTTTTCCCGGAGGAAAGCGAGTCCACGGTGGTTCAGGTGGTGGCGTATCAGTTCGGGTGGTACTTCCGCTATCCCGGCCCGGATGGCGAGTTCGGCCGTCAGGACATGAAGTTCGTGAGCGCCCAGAACCATTTCGGCGTGGATCCGGACGACCCGAGGGGCAAGGACGATATTCAGACCCAGAATGAGATGCGCGTTCCCGTGAATCGGCCGGTGATTGCGTATATCAGCTCGAAGGACGTCATTCATTCGTTCAAGATCATTGCCATGCGGGTGACGCAGGATGCGATTCCGGGCATGCGCGTGCCGATTCATTTCACGCCGACGATGGAGGGGCGGTTTCAGATCAACTGCGCGCAGTTGTGCGGCATTGGCCATTCGAGCATGGCGCAGGGGTTCCTGGTGGTGGAGAGCGAGGAGGAACACGCGAAATGGCTGGCCGCGCAGGCGGCAACACAGTGAACCGGGCGATCCTTCTCGGGAGCCCGGTGCAGGAGTAGGTCGTGGACACGCGAACGCGCAGATTTCCGCTGGTGATTCTGATCGGCCTGGTATTGGCCGCGCTCACCCTGGCACTGGCGTTCGTGCTCACCCGGATCGAGGCGCAACGCCGGATGTCCCGCCTGCCGGTGTACGGGACGGTGACCGACTTCGTCCTGACCAACCAGGCGGGGCGGGCGATTACGCTGAACGACCTGAAAGGGAAGGTGTGGATCGCCGATATCATTTTCACGCGCTGCCCGGGGCCCTGCCTGCGCATGACGACACAGATGAAGGAACTCGATGCGGCGCTCCCCGCGGCGAGCGGCGTGCGCCTGGTGTCGCTCACGACGGACCCGGATTTCGACACGCCGGAGGTCCTGACCCGCTACGCCGAAAAGTTTCAGGCCAGCGAGCGCTGGTGGTTTCTGACCGGCGCCAGGCCCGAGATCAAGCGCCTGGCGGAGGAGGGGCTCAAGTTGACCGCGGTGGACAAGGACGCCGCTTCGCGCGAGTCACCGGAAGATCTCTTCATTCACAGCACGATCTTTGTGCTGGTGGACAAGCGCGGGCGATTGAGGGGCATTTATGAGACCGGCGGCGAAGAAGTGGATTGGAGCGTATCGCGGAGCAATCTTCTGGCGCACGCGGCGCTGCTGGAGCGGGAGCCATGACGGTCTCAGACCTGCCCGCGGTGAACGCGTGCCTGAACGGGCTGAGCGCGGTTTTTCTCGGGTTCGGCTACCGGTTCATTCGCAGGGGCCGACCGGTGGCGCATCGCAACTGCATGATCGCGGCCGTCGGCACCTCCGTTTTGTTCCTGGTCAGCTATCTGACGTATCACTTCAACACCGAGGCGGTCACGCGATTCAAGGACCCCGCGTGGTTTCGTCCGATCTATTTGTTCATTCTGCTGACGCACACGGTTCTGGCGACCGCGATCGTGCCGATGGTGCTGGTGACGCTGTATCAGGCGTGGCGGAGGCGGTTCGACCGGCATCGGGCGATCGCGCGATGGACATGGCCGCTCTGGATGTATGTCTCGGTGACGGGCGTGCTGATCTACCTCTTGCTCTACCGGATTTTCCCCCAGTAGGCGGCTTACTGGTTTTCCGCTTCGAGGTCGCGAAGGGCGTCGCGGACGCGGGCGGCCGTTTCGTAGTCCTCCTGCCGCACGGCCTCCTGGAGGGCGCGCTCGAGTCTTTCCCGCGTGGTCAGCGGGCGTTTTGCGCGCAGTTCCTCAAGCCAGCGTTCGAGCGATTGCAGCTCGGAAGCCGCGACGGATTCGGCGCGCCCGTGCTCGCGCTGGAACGCGCGAATGCTTTCGATGCCGAGTTCCACCTGCTGGATGCCAGCGGCGTAATCGCTGCACTCGATGAATTGCATCGCCTTTGCGCGGGTGAGGATGACGAGTAATTGCGGCTGGAACTGGCGCAACGGCCATGCAAGTTCCTCGGACTCGGCGTGCCGGGCCACGAAGTCGATTACCGCGAGGTTGCGTTCCGCGTCGCGGATGACGGCAGGGTAATCGCCCAGTTGGAGGAGACAAAGGCACCGGTGCTGGTACTGAAGCGACTCAAGCTGGAGGCGCGAGCAGTCCTCGGCCGAAAGCGAAAAGCCCTCGTCGCTGCCGTCGTGTTCTCCCACGTGCCTGTAGAGGCGGGACTGATGAAATTCAAACAGGGAGTTGTGCCCGAAAGGCCGCTTTCCGTCCGGGCGTCCTGCGGCATTCATTTGCAGTATGCCGAGGTCGATGCGCATCTGAAGCTTCTCTTTCCCATCCTTGCCCTTGAACCTGCGGGCGGCCACCTGCCCGGGCTTGTAATCCCATTGCTCCAACAGATGAGAAATGTCGAAGTCCATGCGCGGAATATGAGCGCGAGCGTTCGGCAAGTCAACGTGAGCGCCGAAGGCCGCTCTACACGGGAGGGATGGGACGGATGGGACAGATGCGACGGATGCTTGCGTTCAGGGCGGGTTTTGGGGAAAAGGGCGCATGGCCAGCGCTGCGACGGTTCTCATTCATCCGAGCCAGTTCCCCGCGAACGTGCGGCGCGCGCTCGTGCAATCGCTGCGCCGCCGGCAGGTGAACCACAAGTTTCACTACGACAGCGTCCGGCAGGCGCAACAGTGGCTGCGCGTGCACGAGGCGTACGCCCCGTCGCGCAATGATCCGCAGTGGATCGCCGCCTTTGACAGAGCTTTTGAAGCCGCCCTGAAGCACGCGCGCCCCGGCCCGTTGCATCTGATCGGGCTCGGCTGCGGCGGCGGTCAGAAAGACCGCCGGTTGCTGGAACTCGCTCGCGCGGACCATCGCGAGGTGATTTACACCCCCTGCGACGTGAGTGCCGCGCTGGTGCTGGTGGCGCGCGAGGCGGCGTTGAATGTCATTCCCTCGGATCGGATCCATTGCCGTGTTTGCGACCTGACGGAAGCGCCGGACCTGGACGCGTTCCTTGGGTGTCCGGTGCCCAACGCGACCCGCCTGGCCACGTTTTTCGGGATGCTCCCGAACTTCGAGCCGGATCACGCGGTGGCGGTGCTGAAGTCGCTGGTCAGACCCGGCAGCGTGCTGATCGCGAGCGCGAACCTGATGCCGGCCGGCGCATCCGCGTCGGCCTATGTGCTCTCGCAGTACGACAACGAGCTGACGCGGGAATGGCTCCTCAGGTTCCTGCTGGACGTTGGGGTTGAACGCGAAGACGGCGCATTGCGCGTTGAACTGGAGGAGGTCGAGCCGAAGACACACCGGATTGTCGCGCGGTTTGAATTCGCCCGCCCGTGGGAACTGCGGCTGGATTCGGACGAAGTGGCGTTTTCCGCCGGCGACCGTCTCCGTGTGTTCTTTTCGTATCGCTACACGGCAGACAGAGTCCGGGACCTGGTCGAACGGGCCGGGGTGCGCGTCGTCAGCGAGGAGCGGATGCCTTCCGGCGAGGAGGCGATTTTTGTGTGCCGCGGGGAATAACCGGGAGTCGCGGCCGACGAAGGCGGGGTTGCGTCTCGCAATTCAGAGCACGCGGAGTGTTTCCAGGACGGCCCGGATCCGCGGGACTTCATGTGTCCGGAAGAGGCTCGTCCCGCCCAGTGCCGCGAGCACGGCGAAGAACGGCTCGGCGCAGCGGACTTCCTCGCGAAAATATTCGAATGCGTGAGGCAGGGCGTGACAGATCGGAACGCCGAGCGTCCGCAGCCGGAATGTGTTCAGGAACACGGTCATCTGGTGGCGCACTCGCACGGCGCTGTCCTGAAGGTTGCGATAATAGAAGCCCAGGCCGGGGTCGATGAAGATCCGCTCGACACCGTTCCGTTGGGCGGCGTCGATCCGGCGGGCGAAGTACTCGTGCATGGGCGCGATCGGGTCGGCTGTGAAATCGAAATCGCCCACTTCGCGCACGTTCTTCCCCTGGACATAACACAGGATGACGGCGGCGCCATGGTCCGCGGCCATTCGATAGACTTCGGCGTCCGGATCCGCGGCCGTCAGGTTCAGTATGTTTGCGCCCGCTTCGAGGCAGGCTCGGCTGACGGCGGCGTTGTAGGTTTCCACCGAAACCAGAACGCCTGCTTCGCGCAAGGCCCGGAGAACCGGCAGCAGTTTGCTGTTTTGCTGTGCCTCATCAACCCGCGCCGCGTAGGCCAGCGTGGATTCGGCCCCGAGATCGATGATGTCCGCCCCTTGCGCGGCCAGGACGCGCCCGCGTTGAACGGCGCTTTCGGTGTTGAGGCAGACGCTTTCGCGGTACCAGGAATCCGGCGACAGGTTGATGACGCCCATGATGGCGGGCGCGGCGTTGAAGTCGAAGGCGCGTCCTCCGATGGAGAAGCTGCGGACCGGTGCCCGGGCGGCCTCCGGGTGACGGGAAAGGAGGTCCGCGAGGTATTCGATATCCAGCATGGGGAAGTTATACGAGTGGAACATCCAACATCCAACATCGAACATCCAACATCCAGGGGATGAGGAGGCGGCAGCGAACGGGTGGCGGCGTGGATCCGACGGCGTTGCCGGAGGCCGCAGCCGGGGATGGCGCGTGCGGCCGGGAGAGATCGCTGCGGTCACGGCGCGCTGTGAGCGGAAAGGGTTTTGACAACCGGAAGGCGACGAACAAAATTTCTGCGTGCCTTTGTACGAGTACGAACTGTGTGAAGGAGACTGCAAGGTCTGCGGCGGGAAGTTCACGCTGCGGCGGCCGGTATCGGCGCCGCCGCTGACGAAATGTCCGGCGTGCCACAGGCCGGTGCGGAAGGTTCTCTCGACATTCAACTCGCCTATCAAGCTGAAGCCGCTGTCGATTTCAGACGCGAAGAAGGCCGGGTTCACCATCTACAAGCGGGTGAGCAAGGGCGAATACGAGCGGCAGTAGATGCTGGGATCGACGGTGGTGAAGCGACCGACTTCTCGCGGTTCGTTCACGAAAAACGTTGCGTGAGGCGAGTGGTTTTGGCTTTATCAGGCAGTTTTTCGGACCCTGGGGGCTCGGCTGAACCCCTGGCCGGCTGCTTTGCACCCGTGAGGGCATGAAACGAAGCCGAATGCATATTTTTTACTCGGGTCATGTGCAAGGCGTCGGGTTTCGGTACACTGTGAAAACAGTGGCTGCGGGGTTTGAAGTCACCGGCACGGTTCGCAACCTGCCCGATGGACGGGTGGAACTGATTGCCGAAGGGCCCAGGGAGGAGCTCGAAGCCTTCCGACAGGCAATACCCGACGCGGGACTGAAGCAATTTATCCGGCACGAAGACGTGACGTGGAGCGACGCGACCGGTGGTTTTCGCGGGTTTGAAATTGTAAGATGATCTGATGAAGTTTGCGATCATAGCTGACATTCATGCCAACCTTGAGGCGTTCCAGGTTGTGCTTGATGACATCCAGGCCCAGAAATGCACCCATTATGCCTGTCTGGGCGACGTCGTGGGCTACAACGCCAACCCGAAGGAATGCCTCGACATCGTCCGCAGCATGAACATCCCCTGCGTGAAGGGGAATCATGACGAGTATTGCTCGACGGACGTGCCGCTGGACGGGTTCAATCCCGCCGCCGCCGAGGCCGTGAACTGGACGCGGCAGCAGTTGACCGAGGATGACCGGCAATGGCTGCGCGACCTGAAGTATGTCCGCATGGTGACGAACTTTTCGATCGTGCACGCGACCCTCGACGGTCCTCAGCGCTGGGGTTACGTGTTTGACAAACTGGCGGCCGCCGCCAGTTTCACCTATCAGAACACGGCCATCTGCTTCTTCGGTCACACGCATGTGCCGGTGGCGTTCATGAGGGACAGCATGGTGCGCGGGGGCACCTACTCGAAATTCAAGATCGAGCCGGGCAAAAAGTACTTCATCAACGTCGGCGCGGTCGGCCAGCCGCGCGACAACAACCCGAAGGCGGCCTACGTGATTTACGACGTGGACGAGGGCACCATCGAGTTGCGCCGGCTTTCCTACGACATTGCCAAGGCGCAGAAGAAGATCCGCGAAGCCGGGTTGCCCGAGCGCCTGGCCGAGCGCCTGGCTTACGGCCGTTGAACCGCTCCGCGTTCCCTGGCGCGCGTTTCAGGCCCCACTTGAAGATCCTGATCCTAAAACCCAGCTCGCTGGGTGATGTCGTCCAGGCCCTGCCGGTGCTCCGGCTGTTGAAACGGCACTGGCCGGACAGCGAAATCTTCTGGTGGATCGACTCGAACCTCGCGCCGCTCCTGGAAGGCGATCCCGACCTGGCCGGGGTGGTTCGCTTCGAGCGCCGTCGATGGGCTTCGCCGCGGCATTGGCCCGAGGTAGCGCAAAGCATTCTCGAACTGCGCCGCCGCAAGTTTGACCTCGTTATCGATCTCCAGTGCCTGGCGCGCAGCGGCGCGTTCGCATGGCTGGCTCGCGGACAACAACTGATCGGCCTGGACGAGCCGCGCGAGGGCGCCAGGGGATTCTACGACGTCGCGGTGCGGCGCGCTTCGTATTACACGCATGCGGTGGACTGGTACCTTGAGGTTCTGCGGATCCTCGGTGTGCCGGTGCATTGGGACTTCGAGTGGCTGCCGCGCCGGGAGGCGGAGGCCCTTGCGGTCGAGCGCCGCCGGAACGCGAGCCGCTCGCAATGGGTGACGCTCCTCCCCGGGGCGCGCTGGCCCAACAAACGCTGGCCCGTCGAGCATTTCATCGCGCTGGTGTCGCAGCTTGGAACAGCCCGCCCCGACGTCCACATCGCCGTTCTCGGAGGCGAATCGGATCGCGAACTCGGAGCCGCCATCACGAAAACCGCGCCGGATCGTTGCCTGGATCTGACCGGGCAACTGAATCTGCCGGAGATGGTGGAATGGATTCGCCTGACGAGCGTTGTGGTCAGCAACGACACCGGGCCGATGCATGTGGCCGCCGCGCTGCGGAGGCCGATTGTGGCCATGTTCGGCCCGACCGAGCCGCGGCGGACGGGACCCTATGGCCAGATCGAGAGCACGCTCCAGACGCGTTTGCCCTGCGTGCCGTGCATGCGGGCCGAATGCACCTGGGCGGAACCTCTGGAATGCCTGAGGCGAATCTCGCCGCAGACCGTGCTGGAACGGGTGGTCCGGGCGCTGGCGGTGGAGCAATCGCGGCGCGTTCCGGCGTGAGCTGGACTCCGGCCGGCTGGAGGGTTTTGGCTCGTTTTGCGGCTTGCCAGCCTCTTTGGGGCCTCTAGAGTGGTCGCATGAAAAGACTGGCTTTCGTGACGGGCTTATGCTTGCTGACCGGCTCGCTGCGCGCGCAAGTCTCGGTGGATTTTTCCCTGGATCAGGAACACTTCCTTCCCGGCGAAGCCATCCGCGCTACCGTGCGCATCACGAATCGTTCCGGCCAGACGCTTTATTTCCGCACGAATGAGCACTGGCTGAGCTTCAGCATGGAATCCGTCGCAGGGCATCCGGTGACCGGGCAAAGCGACATTTTGCTGGACGAGGAAGTGGTTCTGCCGAGCTCCAAGCGCGCGGTGGTTCCGGACCTGGATCTGGAGCCGCGGTTCCGGCTTTCGACTCCCGGCCGGTATTTGGTCACGGCCACGGTGTGGATTCGGGAATGGAACCGGGTCGTCAAGAGCGAGCCGAAGTCGTTTGACATCATCACGGGGTCGAAGCTTTGGGAGCAGGTGGTGGGTTTGCCGATCCCGCCGGGCCGCACCAACACGACACCGGAGCTGCGGCGCTACGTTCTGCATCAAGCGAATTATCTCAAGGACCAGCTGACGCTGTATGTGCAGATCGTCGATTCCGATGGCAGCGTGCGCCGGGTTTTTCCCATCGGGCGGATGCTTTCGTTTGGCCAGCCTGAGCCGCAGGTGGATGGGCGCAGCAACCTGCACGTGCTGTATCAGGACGGCCCGCGCTCGTTCAATTATCATGTGATTGATCCGGACGGAATCATCCTGGTCCGGCAATGGCATGATTACACCACTCGACCCCGCTTGAAGGCCGACGAGAAGGGGAACATTTACGTGGTTGGCGGGACGCGCCGTCCGACACCCAATGATCTGCCCGCCCGGAGCACGGCTGAAGACAATGCGACGGCCCAGTTGCGGCCCTGAACGGCTTCGCCTCCTCCTTCTCCTCGCGGTTGCGCTGGTTTCACCGGGCGGACTCGCCCGCGCGGCGGAGCCGGTAACGCTTCATCTCAAGAGCGGAGATCGTATTTCCGGAATCATCCTCTCCGAAACCGAATCCAGCCTGGTGCTGTCGAACGTATGGAGTGAGGCGCTGACCGTCCCGGTGAATCAGATTGCGAAAAGGGGAGACGGCCTCCGAGGCAGCCGCGACGCCCGCGCGTTCCCCGGGCGAAACGCCACCCGGCGGCCAGTCGTGGCGCGGCGAAGCGCAGGTGGGCGTCGATTTCACCGAGGGAGCCAGCGATCGGCAAACCTGGTTCGGGCGGTTCAAGCTGGCCTACGAACGCTCGTATGCGTGGGATCCGAAAAAGTCCCTTCGGAACGGGCTCGACGCCATGGCCGAGTATGGCGAAACCACCGCGGCGGGCGAGAACCGCAGCATCCGTTCGTCTGACCGACTCAGCGTCATCAACAAAACGTCAGCCGACATTCGCCGCCGCTGGTACGCCTACAACCTCGTGGGCGGCGGCTACGATCACATCAAGCGCATCGACGCCCAATACGAGGCGGGTCCGGGGGCGGGGTATCATTTGTTCACGCTGACCGATTTCAGCATGAACGCGGAAGCGGGCCTGAATTACCAGGCGCAATATCGGGACGACGGATCCGTTGTGCAGGACTTCTATTACCGGCTGGCGGAGGACTTCAGTTGGCGGATTCGGAAGAATGTGCTGCTGACGGAGCGGTTCGAATTCTTTCCGCGCGTGAATTTTTCCAATTATCGCATTCGTTTCGAGAGCACGTTGAGCTACGGCCTGCCGATGAATCTGGCGCTGAATCTGACCGTGCTCGATCTGTACGACACGCAACCGGCCGAGGGCGTAAGCCACAACGAACTTCAGATCCGCTCGTCCCTCGGCTGGAAATTCTGAGCTCGCCGCGGCCGTCCTCTTGCCGTTCGACCTGTGGGACAATTCCTGTCGCATATGCGCGCGGAATTGTCCCGCGTTCAAAGGGACGAAGTCTTGTAAAGGTCAGCCCGTAAGGCGCTTGGCAATTTTCGCAGGACAATTTCTGTCGCATATGCGCGCGGAATTGTCCCGGCGATGCAGGTGGCGGAGCGAGGGGTACGGGGCTGCTGGAGGCAAGCGGCCGATGGTCAATGGCCAATGGCCGACAAATGCCATGGCCGATGGGCCGGCCGGGATGCCGGGGGGGCTTCCAGGTTGAAGTTCGGGTGGTGCTCGAGTAACTTCAGCCCGCTTATGACGTTGACAGAGAAGATCCTCGCCCGCGCCGCCGGCAAGGCCCGCGTGTCCGCCGGCGAGAATGTCTGGGTGAAGGCCGATATTTTGATGACGCACGATGTCTGCGGACCCGGCACCATCGGTGTGTTCAAGCGCGAGTTCGGCAAGGACGCGAAAGTCTGGGATCGCAACAAGGTGGTCATCATCCCCGATCACTACATCTTCACAGCCGATTCCCGGTCGAACCGGAACGTCGATATTCTCCGGGAATTCGTGAAAGAACAGGGCATCACGTATTTCTACGACGTCATCGACGATCCGAACGGGACGTGGAAGTTCGATCCGTCGAAGGGCGTGCACCAGCGGCAGTACGGGTCGCGGTACGCGGGGGTCTGCCACACGGCGCTGCCGCAGAAGGGGCACACGCGGCCGGGCGAGGTGCTGTTTGGGACGGACTCCCACACGTGCATGGCCGGCGCGTTCAACGAATTCGCCACCGGCATCGGCAACACGGACGCCGGCTTTGTGATGGGCACGGGCAAGCTGCTGATCAAGGTACCGGAAACCATGCATTTCCGGCTCGAAGGCCAGTTGCAGCCGGGCGTCATGGCCAAGGACATTATCCTGCATTGCATCGGCGAGATCGGGTTTGACGGCGCCACGTATCGGGCGATGCAGTTTGACGGGCCGGGCGTGGCATCGCTGTCCATGGACGATCGGATGACGATCGCCAATATGGCGATCGAGGCAGGCGGCAAGAACGGCATCTTTCCCTTTGACGCGCGCACGGCGGAGTACGTGGACGCGCGGACGAAGTTGAACGGGACGAAGCAGACCTACGATCCGGTGGAGTTGGATGATGACCAGAAGTTCGTTTACGAGCTGGTGGTGGACCTCGACAAGCTGGAGCCGACGGTGGCATGTCATCCGGATCCCGGCCAGCGCAAGAAGGCGAAGGAGCTGGGATCCATCAAGCTGGACCGGGCCTACATCGGCTCGTGCACGGGCGGCAAGACGAGTGATTTCGTCGAGTTCGCGCGGATCCTGCGCGGCAAACGTGTGGCGATCGACACGTTCGGGGTTCCGGCGACGCCGGAGATTGTGCGGGATTTGCAGACCACGTATTGGGGGACGCAGACGATCTGGGACGTGCTGGTGAGCGCGGGGGTGCAGATGACCGAGAACGCCGGTTGCGCTGCGTGTTTGGGCGGTCCGGTGGACACCTTTGGCCGGATCAACCGCGCGGGCATCAAGTGCATCAGCGCCACGAACCGCAACTTCCCGGGGCGCATGGGCGACAAGGAATCGCAGGTGTTCCTGGCATCGCCGGCGACCGTTGCTGCCAGCGCGCTGGCGGGCAAGATCGTTGATCCTCGCGAATACCTGGCGAATTGAGCTCTCGTCCAGATCGCGGGATCGATGCGGATTCCTGGCAGGCACTGCCGTTAACGCTACTGGACTCACGGAGTCGCGGTGCGGAGCGACATCGCCCGGCGGCCGTGTGAAGGAGCTAGCCGAATGGGGGAACCCGGGAGCCTACTGCGCACGCATCGTTCGGAGGGCATGAGTCGCGCGTTCACAATGATGCTGTTGCTGATGGCCATGGCCTTTGGGTCGGGGTGCGCAACGGAAAAACTGTGACTGAGACTGCTCACTGGGACGCCAACTACCTGCCTGCGGTGCCGAATGAGTTGGAGTTGTTCCAGGCCCGCGATGGCGGCGATATCCTGGTCGTTTACAACGAAGCGTCAGAGCGCAGGGACTCGGTTCGGCGCCGAGCCTATTACCTTCAAGCGAACGAAAGCCTCATTCAGCACAGGCGTCGTCCGCATTTCGTGAAGGTTTCGTTGAAGAACGGCCTTGAGCCGATTCCGGTTTTCGATTCTGCCGACCGGGCGACAGCGTTTTCTGCATTTATGGTGCGGACGGGAACAGGGGTATGCACATGCTGCCGATTCATTCAGATGGCGTGGGCCGCGCCAAACGGATTGCGTTGATGCCGCTGGCATTGACTGCGGACGTAACCTTGCTTTGCGGCCGGGGAATTTTGCAGGGGTGGGGGTCGATCGGCAGCAGCAACATTCCTTACGCCTGAGGAATTTCCCGTCTGGTCGTTGGCTACGGTTAAATCACGTGACCCGGTGACGGCGTTTTTCTATTCTCCCGGTCCGAATGAATCGCGAACTCGTGGATCGTGGGTGTGAGCGGGCCATGTTCGGGCTGGTGCTTGCCATCCTGGTTTATGGCCCTCTGGCGTTCGGGGCGGTTGGGACGCGTGATTTCCTTCTGATCCAGGCGATGACGCTGGGGGTGATGCTTCTGTGGCTGGTGCGCCTGTGGTTGAATCCGAAGCCCCGGCTGCTGTGGCCTCCCATCAACTGGTGTGTGCTCGCGTTCACGGCGTATGCTCTCGTTCGCTATTTTACGGCTGATATCGAGTACGTGGCGCGGCTGGAGGTCACGCGGGTGGTGATCTATGCGTTTCTGTTTCTGGCTGTTGTCAACAACCTGCAGCGGCAGGAATACACGCAGATCATCGCGCTGACGCTGGTTTTCCTGGCGATGTGCATCGCCGCGTACGGCATCTACCAGTTCATCACGGACTCGGACAAGGTGTGGACGTTTGTCAAATCGTATAAGCATCGGGGGTCGGGAACGTATTTTTCGCCGAACAACTTCGCCGGGTTTCTGGAGATGATCCTGCCGCTGGGCCTGGCGTGGTTGCTGGTCAGCCGGGCAACGGCGGTGACGCGGGTGTTCGTGGGGTATGCCTGTCTGGTGATCATTGGAGGTATCGTCGTGAGCCTTTCGCGCGGCGGCTGGGCCGGAGCGATCGTCTCGTTGATCGTGATGTTCGCGCTCCTGCTTCGGCATCGGAACTTCCGGCTGCCCGCAATGATCGTGCTCGTGCTGCTCTGCATCGGGGGCGGGTTCCTGGTCAAGAAGAGCCAGTTCGTCCGGATGCGGTGGAACGAGATGACCGCCAACCAGCGTTTCAACGACAGCGCCCGTCTGGATCTGTGGGAGCCCGCGATCCGCATGTGGCGGGAGAACGTGTGGTTCGGCGTGGGACCGAATCACTATAACTACCGGTTTCGGGCCTATCGCCCGCAGGACATCCAGTTGCAACCGGACCGCGTGCACAATGACTATCTGAACGCGCTCACGGATTGGGGCGTTGTCGGTTTCGTCCTGGTGGCCGGCGCCTGGGTTCTGCTGTACGCCGGTGTGGCGAAAACCTGGCGCTACGTCCGCGGCTCGCCGGCGGACTTTGGCGGAGGCAACAGCAACAAGTTTGCTGTTGTGCTCGGCGCCTCGTGCGGGCTGGCCGCCATCCTGGTTCACTCGGTGATTGATTTCAACATGCAGATTCCCGCCAACGCCATCCTGGCCATCACCCTCATGGCGATGCTGGCGGGTTCGTTGCGCTTCGCCACGGAACGGTACTGGATCGGCGCGCGCCTGCCGTCGAAGCTTCTGGTCAGCGCGCTGCTGGCGGCCGGGCTCGCCGGCCTGGGCTGGCAACTGGCGCGCGGCGCAGCCGAGTATCGGTGGCTGCGCAAGGCGCAGGCATTGCCCGACGCGTCGCTCGAGCAGATTGCCGCGCTGAAGAAGGCGTTCGAGGCCGAGCCGCAGAATTTCCTGACCGCCTATTACATCGGGAGAGCGCTGCGGATTCAGAGCGAGGTGGACGAGCAGCTTGCCCGGGAGGCGATCCAGTGGTTCGAGAGGAGCGCCGCGTTGAACCCGCATCATGCCTACAGTTATCTCGAGCACGGCATCTGCCTCGATTTCCCGATCGGCGACGTTGAGGCGGCGATGCCGTTTTTTGAGAAGGCCGTGGAGCTGGATCCGAACGGTTATTTTACCAGCGCCTGGATGGGCTGGCACTATGTCCAGGCCGGAGACGATGCGGCGGCGCGCGTCTGGTTTGAGCGCTCGAAACGCCTGCAGCCGACGGACAACATGATTGCCGACAAATACCTGCCCATTGTCACGGAGCGGATGCTTCGAAAAGCGACCAATAGCAGCTCATTGCTGTTGCAACTGAACAGATGAAAACAACAATCCGGTTTCTCTTTTGCGTCATGTGCGCTTTGACCCTGAGTTCCCGCGCGCAGACCAATTCGTTTCCGCTATGGCCGGACGGCGCGCCCGGCGCGCTGGGAACGGCGCCGCGGGATGTTCCGACTCTGACGCCCTTTTTGCCCGACGCAGAGCGCGCCAGCGGCGCAGCGATCGTGATCTGCCCGGGCGGCGCGTATCAGCACCTGGCTGATCACGAAGGACGCGTGTACGCGCAATGGCTCAACGAGCACGGCGTCGCGGCGTTCGTGCTGAAGTACCGGCTGGGATCGGACGGCTACCGCCATCCGCGCATGCTGGAGGACGCGGCGCGGGCCGTTCGCACGGTGCGGGCGCGCGCTTCCGAATGGGGCATTGATCCCGGGCGCGTGGGTATCATGGGTTCATCGGCGGGCGGGCATCTTGCCGCCACGCTTTTGACGCATTTCGACGCGGGGGATCCGAACAGCGCCGACGTGATCGAGCGGCAGAGCAGCCGGCCGGACATTGGGATTCTCTGCTACCCGGTGATTACGATGGGGCCGTTCACCCACCGGGGTTCGCGCAACAATCTGCTGGGGACGAACGCGCCGCCGGAGCTGATCGAGGATTTGTCGAACGAACTGCGGGTGCGGAAGGACACGCCGCCGTGCTTCATCTGGCACACGGTCGAGGACAGGACGGTGCCGGTGGAGAACAGCCTGCGGTTTGCGGAGGCATTGCGCGCGGCGGGGGTGCCGTTTGAGTTGCATCTCTACGAGAAAGGCGCGCACGGGCTTGGCCTTGGTGTGCGCAGCTATGTCCCCGGTGACACCTCGAAACTGCTCCCGTGGACGAAGGGCTGCATCGATTGGCTTCGGCTGCGCGGGTTCATCCGGTAGCGAGCGGTGACATCCGACTCGATTTCCGGAATGCCCAGGAAAATCCGGCGCGCATTGGTGCCCGCCTCGAACGAATCGCCGAATTTGTAATTGCCTCTGCGGGGGCTGTCGCCTACCTGTAAGCCAACTTAACGAAAGGACCCATTATGTCCGGCCTCGGAATTGCATTGATCGGTGCGTTGATCGTCGTGGTGCTGCTGGTGATGTTCGTCGTCGGCGGCTACAACCGGCTGGTCGCGTTGCGCAACCGTTACAAGAACGCCTACTCGCAGATCGACGTCCAGCTCAAGCGGCGCTACGACCTGATCCCCAACCTCGTCGAGACCGCCAAGGGTTACCTCAAACATGAACGCGGCACGCTGGAGGCCGTCATCACCGCGCGCAACGCCGCGTCCAGCGCCAGCGCCCGCGCTGTCGCCAACCCCGGCGATCCCGCTGCGATGAGGGAATTGTCGGGCGCGGAGACGGCGTTGACCGGCACCCTGAGCCGGCTGTTCGCGCTGTCCGAGGCGTACCCGGACCTGAAAGCCAACACGACCATGATGCGGCTCATGGAGGAGCTGACCTCCACGGAGAACAAGGTCGCGTTTGCGCGCCAGGCCTATAACGACTCGGTGATGACCTACAACACGCAGCGCGAAGTGTTCCCGTCGAACATCATCGCGGGCGTGTTCAACTTCGGGCCGGCCGAGCTGTTCGTGATCGAATCGCCCGAGCAGAAGGAAGCGCCGAAGGTCCAGTTCTGAACGGGGATTCGAACACAGCGTTCGGCAACGTCAACGCGCTCCGTGCCCGCGGGGGTCCGCGTCCGGGCCTCGATCCGGAGCTTCGGTGAGTCCGGCGGTTGTCATGACGCCGCCCGGCGCCAACGCAGTGGAGTGAAATGGACTTCTTCGAACAACAGGACAAAGCGCGCCGCAACACACGCTGGCTGGCGATCTACTTTGCAGCCGGCGTTGCCTTTCTCGTGCTGGCCATCTATGCGGCGGTGCTCGTGATTTACTCGTGGGCGATTGCGCCCGGAACGGAGGTTGAAGGCGTCCGCGCCGCGCCCGCGCTGTGGAATCCCCGGCTGTTCACCGGGGTGGCGATCGGCACGCTTTCCGTGGTTTTCCTTGGCAGCCTGTTCAAGACCATGGAGCTGTCGCGGGGAGGCAGCGCGGTCGCCACCATGCTCGGCGGCCGGCTTGTCAGCCCGAACACCGAAGATCCCGATGAACGCAGGCTGCTGAACGTGGTGGAGGAGATGGCGCTGGCATCCGGTGTTCCCGTGCCGCAGGTGTATGTCCTCGACAACGAACGCGGCATCAACGCCTTTGCCGCCGGCCATTCCACCAGCGACGCGGCGATCGGGGTGACGCGCGGCTGCGTGCAGCTTCTCAACCGGGATGAATTGCAGGGAGTGATTGCCCATGAGTTCAGCCACATTCTCAACGGCGACATGCGGCTGAATCTCCGGCTGATGGGTCTGATCTTCGGCATCCTCTGCATCGCGGTGATCGGCCGGATTCTGCTGCGCACCGGCAGCCGAACCTATCGCCTGGGCGCGCGCAACCGGGGCGGAAATCCTTTGCCGCTGCTTGGTCTGGCTCTGCTCCTCATCGGCTATGTCGGCGTGTTCTTCGGCCGCTTGATCCAGGCGGCGGTCAGCCGGCAGCGCGAATTCCTCGCGGACGCTTCGGCGGTGCAATTCACACGGAACCCGGGCGGGATTGCCGGAGCATTGAAAAAGATTGGCGGGCTCGTTTACGGCTCGAGGCTCGAATCGGCCCATGCCGAAGAGGCTTCGCACATGTTTTTTGGAAACGGGCTGTCGAACGCGTGGTTCTCCTTGATGGCGACGCACCCGCCTCTTGTTGAACGGATCCGCGCGATTGATCCCGCATTTGACGGCCGTTTTCCGCGGGTCTCTGCGGCCGAGGTCAAGGAGCCGCCCGCGAAGGAATCGGCAGCGCCGCGGTCGCCCTTTCCGCTTCCGTTTCCCTTCCCGGAGACGCGGCGGTTTGAGAGCGGCGCCGGCGCCGTGGCGAACGTCACCGCCGCGGTGGTCGCCGTTCCGGCCGTGATGCCGTCGCTGGGCACGCCCGATCCGGCGCACCTGCGGTATGCGGTCGAGCTGCGGAATTCGTTCACGCCTGAGATTCAGGCTGCGGCCCATGATCCGCTTGGAGCCGCGGCATTGATCTATGCGATGCTGCTGAGTCCGGACGAGGAGCTGCGGCGGCAGCAACTGGACCTGATTGCGCGCACCGCCTCGGCGGCGGTCGGGCGGGAGACGGAGCGGTTGCTGCCGGCGCTTGCGACGCTGGCCACGCCCGCGAGGCTGCCCCTGGTGGATCTCGCCCTGCCCGCTCTGCGGAATTTGTCTCCTTCGCAGTATCGCCAGTTTTCCGAGGCGTTGAAGCGGGTGATTGAAAGCGACAATCAGATTGACCTGTTCGAATACGTTCTGCAGAAGGTCACCTTGCGGCATCTGGATCCGCACTTCAGCGGAGCGCGGAAACCGGTGGTGCAGTTCTACTCCTTGCGCGCGCTGGCGCCCGACTGTTCGGTGCTGCTGTCGGCCATGGCACGCGCCGGCCACGAAGATGAGGCGTCTGCGGCAAAGGCGTTTCGGGACGGCGCCGTCCAGTTGAGCTATCAGGCGCAGACCGCGCTTGTGTTCCTGCCGGAGAACCAGTGTCAATTGTCGGATGTGGATGCAGCGCTGAACCGGTTGAGCCAGGCCGTGCCCCAGGTCAAGCGTAACGTGCTGAACGCCTGCGCTCACACCGTCGCCTCCGACGGTCTCATCCAGGAGATGGAGGCGGAGTTGTTGCGCGCCGTTGCCGACACGCTCGATTGCCCCATTCCGCCGTTTCTCCAGCGGAGCGGCCAGGCGGCCTGAACCGGAACAAATCGAAATGCGAAGTCCAAAAGCCGCATTCGAAACCCGGAGAGGATCGGCGGGCCGGCGAAGAAACGTTGAAATCCGCCGCTATTTTCGACAAGTTGCGGCATGCCTGCACTGGAGTCGTCTGATTCCTCGGGTTCTTGCCTGAACGAGTCCCGCAAGCCCGCGGAACCCTGCACTATTGTCATTTTCGGCGCCAGCGGAGATCTCACTTCGCGCAAACTCATTCCGGCGCTGTATCACCTGTACAAGGATCGCCAGATGCCGCCCAGTTTTCGGGTGGTCGGCCTTGCCCGTCGGGAAAAGACGGATGATTCCTGGCGGGACGAGTTGCGTGTTGCGCTGGACCAGTTTTCGAGAAGCGGGCCGGTGGATGACAAGGTCTGGCGCGAGTTTGCGAAGAACCTCTTTTACTGCCAGGGCGACCTGACCGACCCGGCGGCCTACGAGCGTCTCGAACAACTGCTGACGTCGTTCGGGAAGGCGCCGCTGCGCGAGAACCTGCTCTTCTACCTTGCCACGCTGCCCAGCCAGTTCGGGACCGTCGTGGAGAAGCTGCACCATGCCGATCTTCTTCAGAAGGATGGTGCCGGCTGGCAACGCATTGTGGTTGAGAAACCCTTCGGCCATGACCTCGCGTCGGCCCGGGCGTTGAACCAGGAACTGACGCGGTTCACGCGCGAAAGCCAGGTGTTCCGCATCGACCATTACCTCGGAAAGGAAACGGTGCAGAACATCCTCATGTTCCGGTTCTCGAACTCGATCTTCGAGCGTTTGTGGAACCGCGACGCAGTGGACCACGTTCAGATCACCGTCAGCGAAAAGCTGGGCGTCGGCCAGCGCGGCGGCTACTACGAGGAGGCGGGCGCGTTGCGGGACATGGTCCAGAATCACCTGCTCCAGGTGCTCGCGCTGGTCAGCATGGAGCCTCCGGGTTCGCTTGAAGCCGAGCCCATCCGCGACGAAAAGGTGAAGCTGCTGAAATCCATCCGCCCGATCCGGCCCGCCGACGTGGCAAAGCAGGTGGTGCGCGGCCAGTATTTTGCCGGCGTGGTGGACGGCGAGCCGCGTCCCGGATACCGGCAGGAGCCGAAGGTGAAGTCCGATTCCAATGTCGAGACCTACGTCGCCCTGAAACTGTTCATCGACAACTGGCGCTGGTCGGGCGTGCCGTTCTTTCTGCGAACGGGGAAGAATCTCCCGGTCAGCACGAGCGAAGTGCGTATTCAGTTCCGGCCGACGCCGCGCGTGTTGTTTGCCGCGCAATGCGGGGACAACATGGATCCCAACGCGCTGGCGCTGCGCCTCCAGCCGGACGAAGGCATTTACCTTCGGTTCAACGGCAAAGTCCCGGGCATCTCGCTCGGGGTGCGGCCGGTGCGGATGCATTTCAGCTATGACGCCGAGTTCGGCGCCTACACGCCCGAGGCGTACGAGCGGCTTCTGCTGGAGGCCATGGTCGGCGACGCAACGCTGTTCATCCGCCGCGACGAGGTCGAAACGGCCTGGCAGATCGTCGATTCCATCCGCGAGGGTTGGCAGGGGAAACCTCTGTCCAACCGGGAATTCTACGCGGCCGGCACATGGGGACCCGTTGCCGCCGACGACCTGCTGGCGCAAACCGGGCACTTCTGGCACGAACCGCGGGTCATGCGTTGAGGTCGATCGAGCGCCAGCTCCTGCTATGAAGCGGTTCGAACTCATACCATTCGCGTCGGCGAGCGAGCTCGCCGATACCGTCGCGACCGAATGGCTGAACCACGTGACGGCGGCGCTGTCCGCCAGGCCCTTCTATGCCGTCGCGCTTTCCGGCGGCAGGATCAGCCGCTCCCTGTTTGCGGCGATTGCGGAGAAGGCTCTCGCCCGCAAGGTTTCTCTGGACGGCGTGCATTTCTTCTGGGCCGACGAGCGCTGCGTTCCGCCCGATGATCCCGAGAGCAATTTCCGTTTGGCCTACGACCTGATGTTGCGCCCGTTGAACGTCCGCGAGGCGCACATCCATCGCATTCGGGGTGAAGAAGGACCCGTTGCGGCCGCAGCGGCGGCGGAGGCGGAACTGCGCCGCGTGGTGGACGCATCGGGGCGCCCGATTCTGGACCTGGTGTTTCTGGGTTTGGGCGAAGACGGGCACATCGCTTCACTGTTTCCCGGGCGCTCACAGCCCGAGGAGGAGGGGGCATGTTACGTTCCGGTGTTCGACGCGCCGAAACCGCCGCCCTCCCGGGTGAGTCTGACGGCGTCGGCTCTGAGCCGCGCGCGCGAGGTCTGGATGCTGGCTTCGGGGGCCGGGAAGGAGGCAGCTCTGGACCGGTCGCTGATCGGGGCGACCACCCCATTTGGGGCGCTGGTGGCCAGACGTAGTCTTACCCGGATCTTTACCGATATCCCGGTTCGGGCAGGGTAAAAATTTTGCGGGGGCCCTTGACGGAGCAGGGTGCCAGTGCGACCTGTATCACCGTCGAAGGGAAACCCGCTCTTTGAGAAGGGCAAAAAGAAATTTGAACAAACTCGGGGTGAGAGGGTCTGAGGGAGTGTAGGGTGAGTTTGGTTGAAGGTTTCGCTGTTCGTTTAGGGTTAGTATAGAGGTTTTACTTGTAATGCGGTTCGAGCAGCGACCAATAGTTGGCCGCATTACCCTTCTGAGCGCCTGGGTGAAGGCGTACAAACCTCATCACCACGAAGAGCCGGACTTATGTCCGGCTCTTTCGCGTACGGATTTCGCGTTGCGGCGTGCAGACCGGGAAACTACCCTTTTCTGGCGATGAAACATCAACTCGACTTCGAGAAGCCCATTCTTGAACTGCAGCACAAGCTGGCAGAGTTGAAGAAGCATCCCGAGACGCATTCGCTTGGCGTCAGTTTCGAGGAGGAAATCCGGCTTATCGAAAAGAAGATCGAGGAGACCCGGCGGCAGATTTTTTCCAATCTGACGGCCTGGCAGCGCGTGCAGCTCGCCCGGCATCCCAGGAGGCCGTTCTCACTCGACTATTTCCAGTCCGCTTTCACGGGGTTTTCCGAACTGCACGGGGACAGGTTGTTCGCCGATGACCGCGCCATTGTCGGCGGATTCGCCTTTCTGGGCCAACACAGGGTCATGGCGATCGGCACACAGAAGGGCCGCGACACCAAGGAAAACATCCTGCGCAACTTCGGATCCGCCCACCCGGAAGGCTATCGCAAGGCATTGCGGCTGATGCGCCTTGCGGACAAGTTCGGGCTACCGATCATCACGCTCATCGACACTGCGGGCGCGTATCCTGGGATTGGCGCGGAAGAACGCCACATTGCCGAGGCCATTGCGGTCAATCTGCGCGAAATGATGCTGCTGGAGGTTCCCATCATCGCCGTCGTGATCGGCGAAGGCGGTTCCGGCGGCGCCCTCGGAATTGGTGTGGCCGACCGCGTCCTGATTCTCGAAAACGCCTACTACTCTGTCATCAGCCCCGAAGGATGCGCCGCCATTTTGTGGAAGGACCGCTCCGCTTCGGCCAAAGCCGCCCAGGCGTTGAAAATCACCGCGCGCGATCTGTTCGAGCTCAAGCTCGTGGACGCGGTCATTCCGGAACCGTTGGGCGGTGCGCACACCGACCCGGACAAGATGGCTGAAACGCTCCAGAAAACGCTGCTCGAGCATCTCGAGGAGCTGCTGAAAATGCCGGCGGCCGAGCGGCTGAAACGCCGTTACGAGAAGTATCGCAACTACGGTCATTTCCTGGAGAAAGCGCCGGCCGAGGCTTCGCTCGAATCGCAAAAGGCGCCCGCGGCGCACGCGGCTTGAGTCCTGCCAGTCCGCCGTGCTCTACCCGCTCACATTCAAACCCATCTTCAAAGAGCGCATCTGGGGCGGACGGACGCTGCAGGCGCTCTATGGCAAGGATCTCCCGCCCGGGATACCCGTCGGCGAGTCGTGGGAGATCAGCGACCGCCCGGGCGATGTCAGCGTCATTGCCAATGGTCCTCTGGCCGGCAAAGACCTGCGCTGGCTGATGGAGACGCACCGGGATGAACTCCTGGGCGGCGCCCGGACGGAAAAGGGTCTTTTTCCGCTGCTGATCAAGATCCTCGATGCCCGCGAGAAACTCTCGTTGCAGGTCCATCCTCCGGCGGCAAAGGCGGCTGAACTCGGGGGTGATCCGAAAACCGAGATCTGGTACATCGCGCACGCGGAACCGGGCGCGGAGCTTTATGTCGGCCTGAAATGCGGCGTCACCCGCTCCGACTTTGAACGCCACATTCAGGATGGAACCGTCGCCGATTGTTTCCATCGGGTTCCGGTGAAAGCGGGCGATTGCATGTTCCTGCCCAGCGGCCGCGTTCATGCCATCGGCGCGGGGCTGGTGATCTTCGAGATTCAGCAGAACTCCGACACGACGTACCGGGTGTTTGACTGGAATCGCCTCGGGGCCGACGGCAAGCCGCGCCAGCTTCATATTGCCGAATCGCTGGCCAGCATCGATTTTGACGATTTCGAGCCCGGGCTGGTGAATTCGGAATTTGCCAGTGCCGGCCGTTTCAAGATACGTCCGCTGGCGCGCAACAATCTGTTTACGGTGGACCTTTTCCGTGCGCTGGCTGAAGAGACCATCACGTTCAGGCAGCGGCAGTTGAAGATCGTGGGTGTGCTGGAGAAGGGCCTGGCCGTGAGCGACGGCGAGGTCACGGTACCTCTCAAGCCGGGTGAGTTCTGCCTGATCCCCGCCTCGCTGGCCCGTTCCGAGATCCGGGCGGCTATGGATTCACGCTTCCTTCTGATCGGGCCCGGCGTCGGCCATTCGGCATAAGGTATCGGGAGCGTTGCGCCGCCGGCCGCAACGGTTTCGGCTGCGGGATCCGACAGCGCCTCGCCGCCGGACGATTTTGCTGCGAGGGCGCCGTGCTGCAATGGGCTGGCGTTCATACTTCCCCTTGTTTTGACGCGCCCCCTGTTTCATCTTCGGTTGAACGAGATGCCGCTGCGACTGAAAAAATTCCTTCAGAGCTGGATCATCAACACGCTCGCGGTGCTGGTGGCGGTCAGCATTCTGCCCGGACTGCGCTATGACACCGTGGTGGATCTGTTTGTCGCGTCGCTCCTTCTTGGAATTCTGAACGCGTTCGTTCGGCCGTTCCTGATCGTGCTCGCCCTGCCGCTTCTCATCTTCACCCTGGGGCTGTTTTACTTCGTGATCAACGGCCTGCTGCTCTACTTTGTCGGCTTCCTTGTCAAAGGGTTCCACGTGGACGGATTCTGGTGGGCTTTCGGAGGCGCTCTCATCATCAGCGTCATCTCGCTGGTGCTCAATTTCCTGACGGGGACCGGCGACTCCCGGATCGAGATTCGGCGCGGCCGTTCACGCCGCGACTCCGACGACAACGGGCCGGTGATCGACGTTTGAGATCAACCGTCGCGCGCGCTCTCCGTTCGAAGCCGATAGGCGGCGCGAAGCGTTTCGATCCCGCGTTTCAGGAACTCTGTTTCGAAGTCGGTGAGGATCGCTTTCAGCTCCTCGGGCGTGTCGGCGGGCTGGAAAGCGGGGTTTGCTGAAAACACATCGAGCATCTGCCGGAAGTACAAGGGATCGTCGGTTCTCAGGTAAACGAAGCCTCCGGGTATCAGGGCCTGTCGCGCAATTTCAGGGAAGCGCTCGTTGATCAGGCGTTTTCTCCGGTGCTTCAGCTTCGGCCACGGATCCGGGAAATAGATGTGCAACGCCGAGGCCGTGTGCGGGGGCAGCAGGTATTGGAGGAAATAGGAGGATTCAATGCGCACACCGCGCACGTTGGTCAACTGCAGCCGTCTTCCTTTTCGATCCAGCTTTCGAATGCGTCCAAGCAGGCGCTCCACCCCGATGAAATTGCGGTCGCGATGTTGAGCCGCATACTGGACCAGGAACGAGGCGTCGCCGCAGCCGAGTTCCACCTCCAGCGGCTGAGCGGCGGGAAACAGCGCAGCCAGATCGATCCTCTCGATGATTGATTTGAGTTCGACAATCAGGCTCCGGGTTTCATCCGACGACAGCATGCCTGTCAGTTAAGGCGCGAGCGCCGGGACAGCCAAGGACAAACGGCTGTCGGGCGGAGCGCCGGAACTTGCAATCGAGGCGTTCGTGCGCGACAGAGTTCCAACATGGGTGCTTTCTCGAACATGAAGGACCGTATGACGGAGCAGGTGGCCCTGGCGTATCTCAACGGCAACCTGCTGGCGCCATACGGGCGCGCCACGCGTCTGGAGATCCATTCCGCCGATCGCCGCCTCCGGATCGAAGTGGAGCTCCGCGGGGAAACCGCGCCGCTGGAGGTCGAGATCGGCGGCTACGACATTTCCTGCGAGGGTGAACGGTATTTCATTGGCGTCAAGGAGGTGCGGACGTCGCGGGAGTGGCTGACGGCGATGGCTCGGGATCAATTCGGCAAGGGGCCGCTCGAAGTGCCCGCGTCCGCGGGCCGCTGGCTGATGAAGCTGCTCCGATAGGCCGGTTGTGTTGCGGCGAAATGAACTTCGGCGCAATTAGTTTTTCCGGGCGGAAAGGCATTCTGTCCGCGCGGTGCTTATAGGTCTGTCGTCCTTCACAATTTCACTCGCTTTTCGCGCCGCTTTCTTCGATAAATCACGCCAATCAACACTGTGCCAGACAGGCGGCTCATTCTGATCGCGGACGATTCGGAGGACGACACGCTCCTCCTGAAACAGGCTTTCAAGAGGACGCACCCGGAAATTCCTCTGCGGTTTGTGGATAATGGCCAGGCGGCGATGGATTACCTGGCGGGCAGGGAACGTTACGCGGACCGCAGCCGGAATCCGTTTCCCCGCCTGCTGTTGCTGGACCTGAAGATGCCGATGGTCAGCGGGTTTGACGTGCTGGAGTGGGTGCGCGACCAGGCGGGTCTCAGGCGTTTGCCTGTGGCCGTGCTCACGTCCTCCAATCAACCGGCTGACATCAACCGCGCGTACGATCTCGGGGCCAATTCGTACATTGTCAAACCGACCACATGGGAGGACCTTGAGGCGCTGGTGAGCACCCTGCGCCACTACTGGCTGCACCTGAACCAGGAGCCGGACTGCCGGGGCGCGTTCTGTTAAACAGTGGTACAACACCCACTTTAGAAAACCGCCGTTCATATTTCTATTGAATGCCAGAGCGGCCGCCGGCCCGAAAATGATCAACATATGTCCATGAAGATTCTGCTTGTTTATCCCGAGACGCCGGCCACGTTCTGGAGCTTCCGGCATGTGCTGCCTTTCATTTCCAAACGGGCCGCCTTTCCTCCGCTCGGCCTGCTGACGGTCGCCGCCATGCTGCCTCGCGACTGGGAATTCCGCCTGATCGATACCAACGTCGAGCCGTTGCAGGATGCACATCTTCTGTGGGCCGACTACGTCATGATCAGCGCCATGATCGTGCACAAGGACTCGGTCCGTCGGATCGCGGACCGTTGCCGCGAACTGTCCAGGACGGTCATTGCCGGCGGGCCGCTCTTCACCACCGGGCACGCCGGTTTTCCGCAGGTCCCGCACTTCGTTCTGGGTGAAGCTGAAGAGGTCATACCGGCGCTGGTCGAAGACATGCAGCGGGGGACGCTGAAGCGGTATTACCAGGCGCACGGCCGGCCCGACATCACCCGCGTGCCCATCCCCCGCTGGGATCTCATCGACTTTCGCCACTACGCCACGATGGCCGTGCAGTTCTCGCGCGGTTGCCCTTATGACTGCGAGTTCTGTGACATCATTGTGATGAACGGGCGTGTGCCTCGCACCAAGTCGCCCGCCCAACTGGTCGCCGAACTCGAAGAACTCCGCCGGCTTGGATGGAAGGACACAGTCTTCATCGTGGACGACAATTTCATCGGGAACAAAAAGCTCACCAAGGGACTGCTGCGGGAGATGGTCCGCTGGCGGCAACGCGTGCGCCCCGCGATGACGTTTTTCACGGAAGCATCCGTGAACCTCGCGGACGATACGGAACTCTGCGATCTCATGGTGCAGACGGGGTTCAAGAAGGTTTTTCTCGGCATCGAAACCCCGTCGCCCGAGAGCCTGAAGGAATGCCGGAAACTCCAGAACGCAGGGCGCAACCTTGTGGAGACGGTTCGCACGCTGCAGGCGTGGGGGCTGGAAGTGATGGGCGGTTTTATCGTCGGGTTTGACAACGATAAGCCCGATGTGTTTGAGCGCCAGTTCGAGTTCATTCAACGCTCGGGAGTGGTTGCGGCCATGGTCGGCCTGCTGACGGCTCTTCCCGAAACGCGGTTGTATCGCCGGCTGATGCAGGAAGGCAGGGTGGAAACCGAGGCGACCGGCAACAACACGGACGCCGTATTGAATTTCAAGCCCACGCTGGATCGCGATTTCCTGATCAACGGCTACCGCGAGCTGATGCAGCGGCTTTATGAGCCGAACACGTACTATCGGCGAATCCGGACGTTTCTGGAGGCGCACCGGATTACCGGGCCGAAACTGCGGTTGTCCTGGTGCGATTTCGTGGCTTTCCTGAAGTCGTTCTGGTTTCTCGGCATCCGGCAGAAAGGGCGAATCGCCTACTGGCGTTTCTTCTGGAGCATGCTGCTGCGTTATCCGCGCCAGTTTCAGACGGGCATCGGCCTCGCCATCATCGGCCACCATTTTCGCCGCGTCGCGAGCGAGCTGTAGTCCGCCTATCGGTTGACCGCGTGTTGCGCCCGGACCGGGCGGTCCGTACACTCCCGCGTATGCACGGTCCTGCTGCATCATCAACCTGCGCTCTCCTTGTATTCTGCCCTCGGATTGCTCGCGGCCAGCCGCTCGGTCCGACGAGGGCCATTCCGGACAATTCGTTTTCTGTGGAAGAAGCCTGCAACCGGGAAGCGAGCGTCGGGTTCTTCTGTGCGTCCTTCAAGCCTGTCGTTGCGAAGGCAGCCGAATGACGGGATTGCTTTCCTTCCTGCAAGGGCAGAAGATGCGGCGCGGTTTTTGGAGTCATCTGAATGTTTGCCGTTGACGCGTTGATTCTGATAGCCGGCGTGTTGCTGCTGCTCGGGATTGTCTCCAGCAAGCTCTCCACCCGGATCGGGATGCCGGTGCTGGTGCTCTTCCTCCTGGTGGGCATTCTCGCCGGGTCCGAAGGCATTGGGGGGATTGAGTTCGAGGATTACCGGCTCGCGCACGGCATCGGCACCATTGCACTCACGATCATTCTCTTCGACGGCGGGCTGGGAACCTCGATGGCTGCGATTCAGGTGTCGTGGAAACCTTCCCTGCTGCTGGCGACGCTCGGCGTTTTTGTCACGGCTGCGATCACGGGAGTGGCGGCGTCATGGATTCTTCCCGAACTCAGCCTGCTGGAGGGGTTGCTGCTGGGAAGCATTGTGGGTTCGACGGACGCGGCGGCCGTGTTTGCGATTCTCCGGTGGGGCGGCGTGGCGTTGCCCAAGCGGATCGCCGCGGTGCTGGAAGTGGAGAGCGCCTCGAACGATCCGATGGCGATCTTCCTGACGGTTGGCTGCATTGAGCTGCTGCTGAGAAACGTCCCGCTCGGGCCGGGTCTGCTGAAGTTGTTCGCTGCGCAAATGGTGATAGGATCCATCGTGGGCGTTGCGGGCGGATTCGCCGCGGTGTGGGTGGTCAATCGCCTCGAACTGGGCGCGGCGGGCATGTACCCCGTGCTGGTGAGCGCGTGTGCGCTGTTGATTTACGGCGTGGCGGTTCAATTGGGCGGAAGCGGGTTTCTCGCGGCCTACCTCGCGGGCGTGGTCATCGGGAACAAGCGGCTGGCGTTTCAGCAGGGGATCCGCCGGTTCCACGACGCGATGGCCTGGCTGGCGCAGATCGTCATGTTCGTCTCGCTCGGGTTGTTGTGTTCCCCGAGCCGCCTGTTGGAGATCAGCGCAAAGGGAGTCCTGGTCGCGCTCGTCCTGATCCTCATCGCGCGCCCGGTGGCGGTGCTGCTGTCGGCACTGCCGTTTCGATTCAACTGGCGTGAGTTCACCTTCATTTCCTGGGTGGGGTTGAAAGGCGCTGTGCCGATCACGCTGGCCACCTTCCCGCTGATGTCTGCCACGCAGGAGCATCCGATGCATGCGCCGCTGATCTTTGACGCCGTGTTCTTCATCGTTGTGGTGTCGGCGGTGGTCCAGGGGACGAGTCTGGCACCTATGGCGCGATGGCTTGGGCTGGAAACGCCGCGCGAACCCGAGCCGCCGGTGAGCCTCGAGATCAGTTCATTGCGCCACGTGGATGGCGAAGTGCTGGACTACGCGATTACGGAGGACTCGCGCGCGGCCGGGCGGCAGGTCCGGGATCTGGCGCTGCCAGGCGGCGTCGTGATTGCGCTGATTGCGCGCGGAGATCAGGTGATTCCTCCCCAGGGTTTTACACGCATCCTGGCGGGTGATCATGTGATCGTGGTTCTGCGCCCGGGAACGAAGCCGTTTGTGGACCAGGTGTTTGGCCGCAACCCGCCGGAGCGCACCGTCGTGCCTGCCGCGGTGGAGTTTCCGTTCCGAGGGACAACAACGGTTGGCGAACTCGAGGAATTCTATTCGATCGCGATCGATGCGCATCGTGAGTGGACGCTGGATCGCCTGATCCGGGAGAAATTGGAATCGGAACCGGTGCAGGTGGATTCTGTCGCCCAATTTGGCTCGCTGCGTTTTCGCGTCCAACGCCTGTCATCTGACGGCAAGATCGAGCTCGTGGCGATGTCGATCCTGGAATAGCGCTTACTGCGGGGACCACGGCCGATGGCCGACGTTCCGAATGTTCTGCACCGCCAATCCGCTGACGCCAGGCCCGTCTTCCCGTTCGTGATCGGCCGCAATATCGCTGAACGAGACAAAGGGCGGTTCGATGTCCATGAAATAGTCTCTCGATTCCGGACTGGTCGCATCCGCGAGCCGATAATCAAGATCGACATTCGCCGTTTCATCCGGGATCCACAGCGACAGTTGCGGCAATTGAGCAGGGAGATCCGACACCGCGTTCGCGCCGTCCGAGGAGGCGCCGGCCTCTCTGGCCGCAACCCGCAAAGCGTGCTTTTCGGATTGGTCCAGGGGCGCCCAAACGCCGACGAGAGCCAGCGAGACAATCAGAAACTCCCATCGGAACAGGCGGAGCACCGGTCGGTTCGCTTGAAGCGCCTGCCGCAGCTCAGGATCATCCAGGCCGCTCCGCTGCGCGCGGAGCCTGGCGCGGAAAAGGAGCAGTTCGCGTTCGCGTCGTTTTTCGCCCCAGTCGCTCAAGAGCAGGCCGCCGACGACGAGAAGGCACAAACCCACGAGCGCGACGGCGAGCGGTTCCGAAGCGATCAGGTGAAGGATACCGTTCATTTCCCGAGTCACTTTTTTGCGAAGTCCCGGCTTCTGCAGTTCTCAGGAGGAGGAAAGCATAAGTCACGCCAGACCAAGCACGTGCAGACGCGCGAAGCCTGCCGCGAGTGACGTTGTGTTGGTTCTCCTATTCGGGATGCCAGGTTGAGCGTTCTATGGAAGCGGGTTGAGGCGAACGAACCGGCAGAGCGGCGGTGTGCCTGTATGTGGTCCAGCTGCCTCCGGGAGGATCGAAGAGGTTGAGGCGAACGAACCGGCAGAGCGGCGGTGTGCCCGCGTTCGATGTTGAGGGTGCCGAATGAAACCAGCGGCGGAACAGTATTCGTCGCCGACAGACTGATTTGGGTTTGAGAGGCGAGGCGGTATCCGAGCGAGGCCGGCGCGGGTTTGCTCCGGCTCGTCGGCAATGCGAGAGCCAAGGGCCAAGCATTCAGACCGCCCGTCTGCTTGATATCCCGTCGCGAAAGCGCGGGTTTCTGTGTTTGATCGACAGTGCTCGATGCTGCTCCCTCGGCAACGTCGGGACGATCCACAGGCGCCACGACAGCCAGCACCGCAAGTGAAGCAACAAGGAACTCCCACCGGAACAGGCGAAAAACGGGCTGATGCCGTCGAAGCTCCTGTTTCAGTCTGTCATCGATCGCGAGGATGTCATCGCTCAGTGCGCCGTCGTCCAGGTGACGGGCCCTTGCCCGTTGAATCAGCAGGCGGCGCTCCCGGCGGTGCTCCGCCCAATCGCTCAGCAGCAATCCGGTGACAAGGAGCAGGCACAGGCAAACCACACCCGTTGGAAGTGCGTGCGACAGCATCAAACGGAGAAGATCGCCCATAAGCCCCCGGATGGAATCCTGACGGAACCGCTCTCTCCGCCCGCTCGGCGTCCGCACGCGCGCCCGTCGTATCCTGCAGTCGTTGCGTCCTTCATAAAGCCACAATCCAAATCCCGGCACCTAACAACCGGCGAAGTGCCTGACAGGTATAATCCGGAACTGGAATCCGGTGTCAACCCTCTGGTGTGCGGCTCACCAATGTGGGGCGCATGTCAATTCCTGAACAGCCCACTTCGGAGAATACGGCAGCGGTGCACAGGAATTGAGATGGGCCCGGAAGAAATGGAGAAGTGCCGCCGGGCTTTCTGCGTTTGCGATTTGCGATGCACGCGAATGCCGCTTGAAGGGCGTCTGTCGTTTGTCCCTCTTTGTGACAGGGACGCGCCTCAGTTCTTGAACATCCCGGAAGATTTCGAAGGTTCAACCACCCTGACGGAAAGGAACACCCCGCAGAAGCCGTTTCGACGAGGAGCGCGCGGCGCTCGAACCCGGCGCCGCCCGAGAGCAATTCCGATGTTGCCCGACATCGGAGCGCCGTTATTATTTTGAAACCGCAAAATGCGGCCAGAGTATGAAGGTCAAACGGAGCTCTTTTGTGCTGCGGCCGGATTGTTCGCGCGTCTTTTTCCGGCCGTTCGAATTGATGAGTCGGGAACGGGTGATTCGGATCCTGGCCCGGGTCATGTCGCTCACCGAAACCGAGGCGGAACGCGAATCGGCGCAGGTGCTCCACGATTTTGTCGGGCGTCATCAGCGGCTGCGCGATTTTCTGTTGCGCCGCTGTGAACAGGTTCGGAACGAGCTGCCGACGGACGCGTCGTTGAGCGAGGCCCGCCGGCTGCTGATCGGCGCCTATTTCACCCAGGAGTATTCGCTGGAGGCGGCCGCGCTGTTCAACCCGTCCATCGTCCTGCACCCCGACCAGTCGGGCGTGGCCGAGGGGTCGCTGCGGTTTGTCCTGAGCCTGCGCGCGACGGGCGAGGGCCACGTGTCCTCCATTGTTTTCCGGACCGGGGAAGTGGACCGCAGCGGCAACGTCCGCATCAACCAGCCGACGCCCTTTGTTGTGGCGGCGGACGTGCATCCGAATCCGTCCTACGAGAAGAAGCTGTTTGAGCAGAAGCTGGGGGAACTCGGGTTGATGAGCAGCTTTGCCGACGCCGTTCTCGCGCGGTTGGAGGACGTGTTCACGTGGGAACAGTTGCAGGACGTCGTCGAACGCATGTCGCGGCGGGAGCGCCTTGCCCGGTCGGAGGACCAGGCGATCGCGCACGGCATTCTCGCGCTGGCCCGGGCGAATTACGAGGTGAGCTTCGATGACACCGTTCGTTTTTCCGAGCGCGTCATCTTTCCCAGTTCTCCGGCGGAGAGCCGGGGCATTGAGGATGCGCGCTTTGTTCTGTTCCGCGAGGAGGACGGCAGTTGCCGGTATTACGCCACATTCACGGCATTCGACGGCCAGGTGGCGCTGCCGCAGTTGCTCGAAACCACCGATTTTGTGCGGTTCAAGATCAGCACGCTCAACGGGCCGGAAGTGCGGAACAAGGGGATGGCGCTGTTCCCGAGGCGGATTCGCGGGTGTTATGCGATGATATCGCGGCAGGACAACGAGAACCTGTACCTGATGTATTCCGACATGCTGCACTTCTGGTACGAGAAGCGGCTGTTGCTGCGCCCGACCTATCCGTGGGAGTACGTGCAGATCGGCAACTGCGGTTCGCCGATTGAGACGGACGCCGGCTGGCTGGTGCTGACGCACGGAGTCGGGCCGATGCGCCGCTATTCGATCGGCGCGATTCTGCTCGACCGCGAGGATCCGTCGCGGGTGATCGGCCGGCTGCGCGAGCCGTTGTTGACCCCGAGCGAGCGGGAGCGCGAGGGCTACGTGCCCAATGTCGTCTATAGCTGCGGCGCGCTGGTGCACGCGGGGCGGCTGATCCTGCCCTACGCCATGAGCGACCAGTGCGCCTCGTTCGCCACGATATCGCTCGCGGATCTGATTCAGGAACTGAAAGCCAATTCGCCTGTTGCATGAAAAAGCACGGTACTCACAATCGTTTCGCCCTGATTTGCGATTACGTGCCGCGACGCTGCGGCATCGCCACGTTTTCGCACGATGTTTTCGAGATGCTCACCGGCCAGTCGTCCGGCGCCGAATGCCTGGTCGTGCCGGTCAACGATATCCCGGAGGGCTATGAATACCCGCCCGAAGTGCGCTTCGAAATCGTCGAGCAGGACCTGAAGTCCTATCAGCGCGCCGCGGATTTTCTGAATTTCAGCGACGCGGAGGTGGTGTGCCTTCAGCACGAGTTCGGCATTTTCGGAGGGCCGGCCGGCAGCCACGTCCTGGCGCTGTTGCGGCGGCTGCGCATTCCTGTCGTGGCGCACCTGCACACGATCCTGGAAAAACCGAGCGCCGATCAGCGGCGCGTGATGGACGAAATGAACCGGCTGGTCGCGCGGTTCATCGTCATGAGCGAGCGCGGCCGGCGGATGTTGGAGCAGATCTACAAGGTCGCTCCCGGCCGGATTGACGTGATTCCGCACGGCATTCCCGACATGCCGTTCGTGGATCCGGCGTTCTACAAGGACCAGTTCGGCGTCGAAGGCAAGAAGGTACTGCTGACGTTCGGATTGATCGGTCCGGGCAAGGGTATCGAGTACGTGCTGCGCGCGCTGCCGGAAGTGGTCAGGAGCGTGCCCGACCTGGTGTATATCATCCTTGGCGCGACGCATCCGCATCTGGTGCGCGATGAAGGCGAGCATTATCGGCTGAGCCTGGAACGCCTGGTCGCCGAGCTGGGCATCAAGAAGCACGTGGTCTTCTACAACCGCTTCGTCGAGCTGGAGGAACTGAAGGAGTTTCTCGGGGCGGCGGACATCTACATCACGCCGTATCTCAATCCGGCTCAGATCACCTCGGGCACCCTGGCCTATGCGTTCGGATGCGGCAAGGCGGTGATCTCGACGCCGTACTGGCATGCGGAGGAACTGCTCGCGGACGGGCGCGGCGTGCTTGTTCCGTTCCGCGACAGCGCGGCGATCGCCCGCGAGATCATCGCCTTGTGCCAGGACGAAGTCCGCCGCCACGCCATGCGCAAGCAGGCCTACCTGTTAGGGCGCGAAATGACCTGGAGCCATCTCTCGCACCAGTTTCTCGAGTCGTTCAGGAAGGCGCGCGAAATACAATCGCATCGGTTCGCCAAGCGGTTGACGCTCAAGACCCAGGAACAGGAGGGCCGCGAACTGCCCCTGCTGCGGGTGGATCACCTGCGGCGGCTCTCGGACAGCACGGGTCTGCTGCAACATGCCGTGTGTTCCGTTCCGAACTTCCACGAGGGGTATTGCACCGACGACAATGCGCGCGCTCTGCTGCTGACGGTTCTCCTGGAGCAGACGGGCGACGACTCGCCGGAGGTCCGGGCGCTGGCCTCCCGTTACGCCGCGTTCCTGCATTATGCGTTCATTCCCGAGAAACGGCGATTCCACAACTTTTTGAGCTTTGACCGGCGCTGGCTGGATGACAGCGGGTCGGACGATTGCCTGGGCCGCGCGTTGTGGGCGCTCGGCACGTGCGTGGGGCGATCGCGGCAGGCGGACCTGCAGCGGTGGGCCGTTCAATGGTTCGAACAGGCCTTGCCGGGCATTGCCGAGACCACGTCGCCGCGCGCGTGGGCATTCGCGCTGGTGGGCATTCACGAATATCTGCAGCGCCTGACCGGCGACCGGCTGGTGAATCAGATGCGCGAATTGCTGACGCAGCGGCTGCTCGACGCCTTTCGCCAGAACAGCGCGGAAACGTGGGTCTGGTTTGAGAACATCCTCAGCTATGCGAACGCGAAGCTCCCGCACGCGTTGATTCTGGCCGGGCGGTGCGGGGGCGTGCCCGAAGCGCTGGACGTGGGGTTGCGAAGCCTGCGGTGGCTGATGCGAATACAAACCGCCGAGGCCGGCCACTTCCGGCCCATTGGCTCGAACGGCTTTTACCGGAAGGGCGGGTCGCGCGCTCAATTCGATCAGCAGCCGGTGGGAGCCTTTACCTCCGTGTCGGCCTGCCTCGAAGCCTGGGCCGCCACGCGCGAGGAATTCTGGATGAACGAAGCGCGGCGGGCTTTCGAATGGTTCCTGGGCGGGAACGATCTGGGCCAGCCGGTGTATGACGCAAGCACCGGCGGATGCTTCGATGCGCTGCATATTGATCGGGTCAACCTGAACCAGGGCGCGGAGTCCACGCTCTCGTTCCTGCTGGCTCTGCAGGAGATGCGCCTCGCGATGATTGCGTTGGAAGCCTTCGAACGGCCGGCGGAGGCGACGGAACCGGGCCCCGTTCAGCCGGCTGCGGTTTGAAACGAAATCATGGAGTTCTCCATGCCGGTCCGACCACAGAGGCTCCCCAGGTTGTTCCATCATTGTCTCCTGCGCCCGGGCGATGTGCCGCCCTCGCAGGACGATCTCAAGGTCGTCGGCGCGTTCAACCCGGGCGCGGTCGAGACGCCGGAAGAAGTCGTCCTGCTGGTGCGCGTGGCGGAGGCTGCTCGTGAGCAGAGAGCCGGCTACGTGGCATTGCCGCGCTGGGATCGCGGCGCGAATCGCGTGGTCCTCGACTGGTTCACCGAGGATGAAGTGGAATTCGAGGACGCGCGGGTCGTGATCGTCAAGAGCACCGGACGAAAGCGGCTCACATCGGTCTCGCACTTCGCAGTGTGCCGCAGCCGCGACGGGCGCACCCTGGATGCCGTCGGGCCGATTCGTTTTCTGCCCGCCAGTGAGAGCGAGGAGTATGGCGTGGAGGACGCGCGCATTACGCCGCTTGAGGGAAGGTTCTATTTCACCTACGTCGCGGTGTCCCGGCACGGCGTCGCCACGGCGCTGGCGTCCACCGGGGATTTCAAGACGTTCGAGCGGCACGGAATTCTCTTTCCGCCCGAGAACAAGGACGTGGTGTTGTTCCCGGAAACGATCGGCGGTCGATACATGGCGTTGCATCGACCCAATCCGGCCCAGCACTTTTCGCCACCGGAAATGTGGCTGGCGAGCTCGCCGGACCTGCTTCACTGGGGCGGCCACAGGCCTTTCTTCGGCAGCACCGGCGACTGGGACCGCGGCCGCGTCGGTGCGGGCACGCCGCCCATTCGGACGTCTGCGGGCTGGCTGGAGATCTATCACGGCAACGACCGGCGCCCGAATGACACGGGCATCGGGACCTATTCCGCCGGCGCGCTGCTCCTGAACCTGGACGACCCGTCCCGCATCCGCGCCGCACTGAGCGAAATGCTCGTGCCCGAGGCCGACTACGAACGGGAAGGTTTCGTTCCCAACGTGGTGTTTCCGACCGGCGTTGTGACGCGTGGCTCGTCCTTGCTGGTTTACTATGGTGCGGCGGACGAATGTTGCGCCGTGGCGGAGTGGCGGTTGCCGGACCTGTTGAGCCGGCTGCTCGAGACCAGTCAGACACCCGAGGCGGGCCGGTTCGGTAGCGCCTCATCGACGTAGAGGCCGGGGGCTGTCTCCGGCCCGGGGTTCTGCGCGTTTGAACGCTTTTTGGCCAGGTTTGTCTCTCCCTACGCGGACCTTGTGGCTGGAAACGGGTCCGCACTTTTGAACATCGAAGCGGCCGGCGCGGATGCTCAAGAGTCGTCCCGCCGACCGGCAACCAATACGAACCAGGACTTGGAAAGCTATGACGACGACAAGTGCTCAAGTCGAAAGCGTTCCAGGCTTTTGGAAGAAGTGTTGGAACGCTCTGATGAGGTTTTTCAAGCGGAAGTCCGGCGAGGGAACGGCTTCCGCCGAAAAGGTGGAACACTCCAAGCCACAGGAAAGGGAGGCAACGGCCTAGGTCTCTGACCGGGCCGCTCCCTTCAATCGGTCAAGGCGGCCGATTAACGGACGAGACCGCCGAGACCTCGGGCGAAGCGCAGGCACGGTTGTGGTGGATACACCATCACGAGCCTGCTGCCTGACGGGGGAATCTGTCCATTTCTGAACTATGCCGAAGACCAGAAAGAAGGCGGGTAAACCGGCTACGAGAGGGACCAAACCGGGCACGGCCAGGCCCGCAGCTTCGCGTCGCGTGGCGTTGTCACTCGTCATGCGATACGAGAATCCCGGACAACTCACGGTTCCGAACCAGTTGAGTCTTGGCGACGACGGCAAGCTCTACTTGAATCGCTCGGAGGACGGGCAGTCCTCGGATGGCAGGCTTCAGGCCGTCAGTCTGAAGGAATCGGTGGCCTGGTTCCGAATGGGCCACGAATGCAATATGGCTCTCACCAGGGGGGAGAAGTTCAGCGACTGGCTCAAGGCCGTTGAACAGGCACTGGCCTGATGGTGGTTCGGCCTGAGAGTGTTCTGTTCGCGTTGCCCCGGTCCAGGTGCGACGAATGCGCCTGATCGCCCCTTTCACACGACTGCGTTTTGCTTCGCAGCTTCGCGGAACCACTCGGCGCTCATCTTGGGCGTGCGCTTCTGCGTTTTGAAGTCCACGTACACCAGCCCGAAGCGATTGCCGAAACCGGCCGTCCACTCGAGGTTGTCCATCGTGCTCCAATAGAAGTAGCCCTTCACCGGGACGCCCTCCGCCGTGGCCCGCTGGAGCTGCGTCAGGTGACCGCGGATGAACGTGATGCGGTCGGTGTCGTAGATCCTGCCGTCGTCGGTGATCACCTCATCGCCGGCCACCCGTTCTCGGTGATATAAATCTCCTTCGCTCCCCAGAGCGATTGAACGAACTTCGGCGCCCAGTAAAGGCACTCGGGCGCGATCGGGAAATTGTTGATGGCGGCCTTCGGGTGTCCTCTGGCGAACGGAACAACGCGCCAACCGGGAGCCTGGTCCGAGGCCACGACATACACCATCGGGCAATAGACGTTGATCCCCACGAAATCGAGTGGAGAACCAATGGTTTTCAGATCCTCGTCCGTGAACCTGGGCGCGTCCCTGCCGGCCTCTTTGAGGTAGGTGTCCGTATATCTTCCTTCGAGCATGACCGTGAGGAACGGCGCGTTGCGTTCGCGCGTCGCCGCTTGCGCGGCCTTGATGTGTTCGGGCGCTTCGATCAGCGGGACGGCCGTCTCAATGTTCTCCGCCGGACCGACCCTGGTTCCCCGTTTTCCGTTCGCCCGGATCGCCTGCACCGCCAGGCCGTGCGCGAGCACCGCGTGATGGCGGACCTGGTTGAACTCGGCGGGCGGCAGTTTCAACCCGGGCGCCAGAAAAACGGTTCGCGACCCGTTTGGGCTACCCGGATCCGGAACCGCGAACCCCTTGTAGCCGGCCTCGGTGAAAGACCGGAATTCATTGATCGTGAAGAAGTGCCGCACGCGGTCGGAGAGTTTCTCGGCGACATAACCTGCGTAATCGCCGAACGCCCTGGCCGTGTCGCGCGAGGCGACCGCCGCTGCACCGGCGATCCGGATCGCGTCCCGCCGGGTAAGGTCCGATTTATTGCGCTTCATGTCGGTGCTCCTGTCAGGCGATCGCATTGCGCCGGGCTGCTTCGCGGTACCACCGAGCGCTCAGCTTGGGCGTCCGCTTCTGGGTCTTGAAGTCGACGTGAACCAGGCCGAAGCGGTCGCCGTAGCCGTTGATCCACTCGAAGTTGTCCATCGTGCTCCAGTAGAAGTTGCCCTTGAGCGGAACGCCTTCGGCGATGGCCCGTTGCTGCCACATCATGCCGTTGCGCAAATACATCACCCGGTCGTAGTCGTAGACATTGCCGTCCTTCGCAACCTCATCGGTGGCGGCGCAGCCGTTTTCGGTGATGTAGATCTCCGCGGGATTCCAGATCCCGTGCAGCAGCCGCGGCGACCAGTACTGCGACTCGGGAATCAGCCGATGCCAGTCCGAGAACATCTTCGGATGGGAAACGCTGAAGGGCACCTCCTCGTAGCCGGGCGACTTGTCGGACGCCATAACCGCGAGCGTGGGGATATAGACATTGATGCCGACGAAGTCGGCCGGCGAGGAGATGATTCTCATTTCGTCGTCGGTGAATTTCGGCGCGTTCCTGCCGGCCTTCTTTAGGTACGCGTCATCGTACCGCCCCTCCAGCATGGGGCCCAGAAAGTAGTGGTTCAGATCGCGCGTCGCTGCCATGGCGGCTCTTACGTGCTCGGGCGAGTCGATGATCGGGATGGCGTGCGGCATGTTCTCCGCCGGGCCGGCTTTTGTGCCGGCGCGTGCACGGGCACGGATGGCCTGCATGGCCAGGCCATGTCCAAGGAGCGCGTTGTGCCGCACCTGGTTGAGCGGCCCATCCTCGAGGAGAATTCCGGGAGCGCTCATCAGGCGGACGGTTTTACCCTGCACGTGCAGCTCGACGCCGCGGTACGCGGTTTCGGTCACCTGCTTGAATTCATTGATCGTGAAGAAGTGCCGCACGCGGTCGGAGAGTTTCTCGGCGACATAACCTGCGTAATCGCCGAGCGCCCTGGCCGTGTCGCGCGACTGCCATCCGCCATATCTGTCCTGCAGCGCCTGTGGCAGGTCCCAGTGGTAGAGTGTTGCGAAGGGCTCGATGCCGGCGGCTTTCAGTTCGTCCACGAGCCGGTTGTAGAAATCGAGGCCTTTGGCGTTCGGTGTGCCTGTGCCCTCGGGAAAGATCCGCGGCCATGAGATGGAGAACCGGTAGGCGTTGGCCCCGATGCACTTCATCAGGGCGACGTCCTCCTTGTAGCGATGATAGTGGTCGTTGGCGACGTCGCCGGTGTCGTTGTTCCTGATGTTGCCCGGGGTGTGCGCGTAGGTGTCCCAGATGGAGGGGCCTTTGCCGTCCTCGTTCCACGCGCCTTCGATCTGATATGCGGACGTGGCGGTACCCCAGTAGAAGCCGCGCGGGAACGCGCGGTTGCCGGCGCGATGACGGGTGCTCCTGGGTGTTGAGGCGCAGCCGGTTGCGCTACCGGCACCGGCGAGCGCCCATGCGCCGAGTTTCAGGAAATCCCGGCGATCGAGCTCTCCTCGAGCCGACGCGGGCTTGTTCGCGTTTGTATTCATAGGAGGAACCGAGAGATTCAGGAAGCGACTCTGCCCGCGACGGCTGTGAGCCAGATGTCCACGGCAGGATCCGTTGATTGTGTTGAGTGGGAAACCTGCCCGATCTTTCTGCCGAAGGAGTTGAACTGTCAAGCATCGAATCGAGAAGTTAGGCGAGTGTGTTTTCGGTGGACAAATCGGGTCGGAGGGCCTAGAGTCCGGGGCATCCGAGGATCCCATGAGCGGGCGAGGACATGAAGCCGGTGCGGGTGGACGCATCGGCGAGGGGTTGCAAGCCGCCGGATCCGTGGGAGAGGAGGCGCTCGGCCCACGCGATCCCCGTGGAGAAACTGCGTTTTGCCGCGTCCTTCCATTGGTCGTTGGCCTGCCTTCATTTCGACCCGGCGCAATCCGAAACACCTTCTGTGGAGCGATATGAAGACCAAGAAAGCATTGATCGTCACGGCTCTGGGTCTGTTGGCCTGCCAGGCCGCAAACGCGAGCGATCTCTTCGCTTCCAGTGAGCGCAACCTGCTCGTGTTCGGGAGTTACGTGGACAAGGACGACAGCGATCTCGCACCGGGGGTCGGATTGAGCTATTTCCTCACGCGGAACCTGGGCATCATCGCGTCCACCTATTGGGAAAACACGGACGGTTCTTTCATTGACAATGTGACCGGGGAGGCGGTGTATCGCGTGCCCTTGCGGGCCTTGGCGCTGGCGCCCTACGGGCTGGTCGGCATCGGCTACAGCTTTGAAACAGAGGAGACGTTCGAACACTTCGGAGCCGGAGCCGAATTCCGGTTCAGCAGGAATCTGGGCGTTTTTGGCGATGTGCGATGGCAATTCAACGATGACACCGACGATGGCCCGGGCATTCGGTTTGGAATTCGCCTGAGTCTCTGATTGCAGGATTTCCTGAGAAGGAAGGAAGCGCACGCTACGCGGACCGTTTGCTCACGCAAACGGGCTGCCTGGGATGGCTCCGCTGCTCAAGGGGGTGAGCACCGCGTATCGGAGCGCGTGCGCTTCCAAAATCGCTTTCGAATCAGCCCGTTCCGCCGCATCGGACCCAAACCAGGTACGCCGCCACGGCGAACGCGACAAAGCCGGCTGCGACAAACAGCCAGAGCGCTATGGTCGGCCAATCCCTGCGCGTCCCGGGCCGTTGATCCCATCGTTGTCCGGCGCGCGCACGGCCGCCACGGTGGCGCTTGCGGCGCCGGCGGCGGTGTCTCCGCCGGCCCTGCCCCGGTCGCGCCGGCTCCTGTTCCGGCCTGTCATGATAAATGAAGTGTGAATTCTTCATTTCAAGATCAAGTTCATTTCAACGCTGCTTGCCGGCCGGTTTCCTCTTGATCGAGCCCGCCGCCCAGCGCGGCATAGAGCCGGGCGTCGTTTGCGAGCTTGAGCCGGCGCAGGGCGATCCATTGCTGCTGCGCGGCATGATGCGAGCGCTGCGCGTCCAGCACCGCCAGATAACTGTCGATGCCGCGCTCGTACCGCGAGGTCGCCAGGCGCAACGTCTCGGCAAGCGAGCGGACCAGCGATTCCTGGGCGCGAATCTGTTCGTCCACGGTGGCGCGCACCGCCAGCGCGTCGTTCACGTCGCGGAACGCGTTCTGGATCGCGCGCTCGTACTGCGCGACGGCGATCTCGCGCTGCACCTTCGAGGCGCGATGCGCCGACCACGTCCGCGCGTCGAAGATCGGCATCACGATCTGGGGGGCGTAACTCCAGGCGCCCGAGCCCGCTTTGAACAGGCCGCTCAGGTCGGCGCTGGCCGTGCCGATGGCCGCGGTGAGTGAAATCCGGGGGAAGAACGCAGCGCGAGCGGCCCCGATGTCGGCGTGCGCCGCCTTCAACAGATTTTCCGCCTGCAGAACGTCGGGCCGCTGCAGAAGCACCTCCGAAGGCAAACCGGCGCTGATTTCCGCCGGTGACGCGACCGTGCCCAGGTCTGCGGGCAGCAGTTCTTCCGGCACAGGCCCGCCGGCCAGCAGATCGAGCGCGTTCCGGTCCTGCGCCACCGCCTGCGTGTAGCGCACCACGTCGGCGCGGGCTGCGTCCACCTGCGCCTGCGCGCGGTGCACGTCCAGCTCGGGAATCAAACCGAGATCGAACCGGGTTTTGATCAGATCGTAAACGGCCTGTTGCGTTTCGAGAGTGGCCCGGGCGAGCGCCAGACTTTCGCGATCGGCAGCCAGGGTCAGGTACGCCTGGGCCACCGATGAGACCAGCGCGATCTGCGCGCCGCGCCGGGCCTGGTCGGTGGCGAGGTATTCCTCGAGCGCGCTGTCCTTCAGGCTGCGGATGCGGCCGAACAAATCGAGTTCCCACGCGGCGACGCCGAGGTTGACGTCGTAACGTTCCACGGTCTGCCGTCGCCCGCTGCCCGAGAGGTCGGCGGGCAGGCGTTGAACGGCGCCGCTGGCGAAGGCATCGACGGCGGGCAGCAGTTCTGCGCGCTGGATGCCGTAGAGCGCGCGGGCGCGTTCCACATTCAACGCGGCGATGCGCAGGTCGCGGTTGTTGGTCAGGGCCAGCTCGATGACCTGCTGGAGTTTTTCGTCCCGGAAGAATTCGCGCCAGGAAAGGTTCGCGGCGTCCGGCGCGCCGGACGGGTCGGTGGTGCCCGCCCCGGACCATTCCGCGGGAACGGGCGGGGCCGGGCGATGGTATTTGGGCGTCATCGTGCAGCCGCCCAGGACGAGCACGATCAAAGGTGTGAAGAGAATAACCGGTTTCATGGCGACACAGCGGTTGCGGGTTCGATCGGTGCCACGGCGGGCTTGCGCCTGCCGAACGTGTTTTCGATCACGACGTAGAACAACGGCGCGAAGAGCGTGACGAGGAAGGTCGAGGTCACGACGCCGCCGACCACGGCCACGCCGATGGCGCGCATGGCGCCGGCGCCGGCGCCATGCGCGAGCGCCAGGGGCAGCACGCCGAAGCCGAACGCCAGCGACGTCATGACGATCGGACGCAGCCTCAGGCGCGCGCCTTCCAGTGTCGCCTCGATCAGGTCCATGCCGTCCTGGACGCGCGCCTTGGCGAACTGGACGATCAGGATGGCGTTCTTGGTTGTCAGGCCGAGCGTCGCCAGCAAGCCGATCTGGAAATAGATATCGTTGGGCAGACCGATGAGGCTGGACGCGATGACGCCGCCGATGGCACCCAGGGGCAGGGTCAGAAGAACCGAGAACGGGATCGGCCAGCTCTCATACAGGGCGGCAAGGCAGAGGAAGATCACAAGAATCGAAAACGCGTAGAGCGGCAACGTCTGAGCGCCGGCCTGGCGTTCCTGGTAGGAAAGCCCGGTCCAGTCGTAACCGATGCCCTGCGGCAGTTGGCGGATCATGTCTTCCATGGCGCGCATGGCCTCGCCCGAGCTGCGGCCGGGAGCGGGTTCACCCATGATGTTGATCGAGGGAAACCCGTTGTAGCGTTCCAATCGCGGCGACCCCGAGGTCCAATAGCCCGACGCAAAGGACGAATACGGCACCATCTTGCCGGAGGTGTTGCGCACGTAGAGCTTTTCGAGGTCGTGCGGCAGCATCCGATGCGGCGCGTCGGCCTGGACGTAAACCCGCTTGATGCGGCCGCCCTGGAGGAAGTCGTTCACGTAACCGCTGCCGAACGCGGCCGAGATGGTCTCGTGAATCGACGTGATCGGCACGCCCAGCGCGCCGGCCTTCTCCCAATCCACGTCGATGCGGTATTCCGGCACGTCTTCCTGGCCGTTGGGGCGAACCTTGGTCACCACGGGGTTTTGCGCGGCCATCATGAGAAGTTGATTGCGGGCTTCCATGAGTCTGGCATGGCCCAGCCCGCCGCGGTCCAGCAGTTGAAGGTCGAAACCCTTGCCCTGGCCGAGTTCAACAACGGCTGGCGGTGAGAAGACAAAGACCATGGCGTTGCGGATCTGGGAGAGTCGCACCATGGCGCGCTGGGCCACGGCGTTCACCCGCAACTCCGCGCGATCGCGCAGATCCCAGTCTTTCAGCTTGGCGAACGCCATGCCAACGTTCTGCCCGCGGCCGGCCATGCCGACTCCGGAGATGGTGAAGACGGCTTCCACGGCATTGGTCTCCTGGGTGAGGAAGTAGTCCTGCATTTCTTCGAGGACCGCCTTGGTCTGCTCGATCGTCGAGTTCGCCGGGAGCATGACTTGCGTCATCAGGATGCCCTGGTCTTCGTCCGGCAGGTAGGACGTCGGCATGCGCTGGAACAGGAAGGCCAGCCCTCCGACGATGAGGAGGAAGGCGAACACGAAGCGCATCTTGCGGACCAGAGAATGGCGTACCAGCGCCAGGTAGCGGTCGCGCGCGCGGAAGAACATGCGGTCGAACCACGCAAAGAACGGGCGCAGGAACCACACCGCGGCATCGGACGGCTGGTGCCCCCTGGGAACCGGCTTGAGCAGCGACGCGCACAACACCGGCGTCAGGACCAGGGCCACCACGACGGACAACAGCATGGACGAAATGATCGTCACGGAGAACTGCCGGTAGATAACGCCCGTGGACCCGCCGAAGAACGCCATCGGACCAAACACCGCCGACAGCACTAGGCCGATGCCGATGAGCGCCGGCGTGATCTGGTCCATGGACTTCCGCGTGGCTTCATACGGCGACAACCCCTCCTCGGTCATGATGCGCTCCACGTTCTCGACGACGACGATGGCGTCGTCCACGAGGAGGCCGATGGCGAGCACCATGGCGAACATGGTGAGCATGTTGATGGAGAAGCCGAAGAGGGCGAGGACGGCGAACGTGCCGAGGATGACGACGGGAACGGCGATGGTGGGAATCAGGGTCGCCCGCATGTTGCCCATGAAGAGGTACATCACCAGGAACACGAGCACGACGGCCTCGATGAGCGTCTTGACCACTTCGTTGATGGCGACGCGGACGAACGGCGTGGTGTCGTAGGGATAAACCACCTTCAATCCGGGCGGGGAAAACTCGCTGAGCTCGGCCATCTTGGCCCGCACATTGTCGGCGGTCTGGAGCGCGTTGGCGCCGGCGGCCTGGCGGATCGCAAGACCCGTCGACGGCATCCCGTTGTAATACACGTCCACGTCGTAGCTCTCTGTGCCGAGCTCCGCGCGGCCGATGTCGCCCACCCGGACGATGGATCCGTCCGGGTTGATGCGCAGCGGGATGGCGGCGAACTCCTCGGGCGTCTTGAGCATGCTCTGGACGATGATGGAGGCGTTGAGACGCTGGCCTTCGACCGCGGGCGCTCCGCCGAACTGGCCGGCCGAGATCTCGACGTTATACGCGCGCATCGCCCCGACCACGTCGGTGAACGTCAATCCGAACTCGTTCAGCTTTTCCGGGTCGATCCAGATACGCATGGCGTACTGGCCGCCGAACACCTCCACTTCGCCCACACCCTCCACACGCGCCAACACTCTTTCGAGATTGGACCTTGCGTAATCGCGCAGGTCATGCCCCGTCATGCTGCCGTCCTCGGAGACCAGGCCGACGACAATGAGGTAGTTGCGCGTGCTCTTGTTAACCATGACACCCTGCCGCTGCACAACCTCGGGCAGACTCGCCATGGCGAGCTGAAGTTTGTTCTGCACCTGCGCCCACGCCAGGTCCGGATCGGTTCCGGGCGCGAACGTCAGTTCAATGCGCGCCATGCCGGCCGAATCGCTTGTCGCCGACATGTAGAGCAGGTTGTCGAACCCGGTCATCTTCTGCTCAATGATCTGGGTGACGCTGTTCTCGGTTGTCTCGGCCGAAGCGCCGGGATACACGGCGGTGATGGCGATCGAGGGCGGTGCGATGGGCGGGTATTGCGAGATCGGCAGGTTGTAGATCGCGAGCACGCCCGCGATCATCAGGATGATCGCGATCACCCACGCGAATACCGGCCGTTTGAGAAAGAATCTGGAGAGCATGGTCGTTCCTTATTGGGCGCCGGAAAACTCCCGGCCGTCACGCGAGCCGGACAAGGCGGCCGCGCCGTTGGTTTGGGATCCGCCGACCGAGGCGACCGTCGGATCGGCCGGGCGCGCTGTGACGGCTGCCGAGGCGCGCGCCGAGAGTTCACCGCCGTTTCCCTGAGATACTTCCTTGACGGGCATGCCGGGCCGCACTTTCTGAGCGCCCTCGACGATGATTCGGTCGCCGGGTTTCAAGCCGCCGCTGACGAGCCAGCGATTGCCGACCGCCCGTTCCGTGGTGATGGGCCTGAGTTCGACCGTGCCTTCGCCGTTCACCAGGAGCGTGAGCGGATTGCCCTTCGAATCGCGTGAGACGGCCTGTTGCGGAATCAGAATCGCCGAATCGTTAAAGCCTTCCTTGACCACGGCGCGCACGAACATGCCCGGAAGGAGAACGCCGTCCGGATTCGGAAACACCATGCGCAGGACGACCGAGGCGGTCGTGGGATCGACCGAGACGTCGCGGAATTCGAGCGTGCCCTCATGCGGGTAGAGCGTGCCGTCGCTCAGGATGAGCTGCACACGGTTGAGATTGGTTCCGGCATGTTTGAGCTGCCCCTGCTCGAGCCGGCGTTGGAGCCGGAGCACTTCGTTGGCGGACTGCGTCACGTCCACGTAGATCGGGTCGAGCTGCTGAATGGTCGCCAGCGGCACCGGCTGATACGCGGTGACGATGGCGCCGTCGGTCACGCTGGACCGGCCGATGCGGCCCGAGATGGGTGACGTCACCCGCGTGTACCCCAGATTGATCTGCGCGGTCTCGACCATTGCGCGGTAGTAGGCCACGTCCGCTTCCGCCTGGCGCAGCGCCGCCGCCGCGTCGTCGTAGTCCTGCTGGCTCACGGCCTTTTCGGCCAGCGCCTGGCGATATCGTTCCGCCCGGGCGCGAATCGCCGGGAGGTTCGCTTCGGCGCGATTCAATGCGGCGCGCGCGTTCTCCAGGGCCGCGCGAAACGGCGCGGGATCGATCTCGTACAGTTCCTGTCCGGCCACGACGTCGGCGCCTTCGGTGAACAGCCGCTTCAGGATCAGCCCGTTCACCTGCGGCCGGATTTCGGCAATCCGATACGGAGCCGTGCGCCCGGGCAGTTCCGTGGTGAGCAACAGCGGTTCGGGGGTGACGGTCACAGTGACGACTTCCGGCGCCATGGCCGCGGGTGGCGGCGGCGCCTGCGTCCGCGAGCACGACGTCAGCGCGACTGCTGCCCCAACGAGAATCAAGGTGTGAGATCGAAGGTTCATATGAGGAAAGGAGTTCAGGCCGTTGGTCATGATGGGTTCAACTGACTGCGACGAGTGAAACGCGTCCGTAGCGTTCATGAGGCACCGTTCCGTTCGCCCTGGGATCGAGCACAGGCCGGCCGTCCACCATGAACACGTATTCATGGTGGCCATGGTTCAGCTCCATGCTCACCATCCAGCGGTTGTCCGGCATCCGCCGCATCGGCGTCGCGGTCGGGTCCCACTCGTTGAAATCGCCACATAACGTCACGGACTTCGCTTCAGGGGCGTTACAGAAAAGTCCACCCGGTGACGGGTCCTTTTCGCTGAGCAACGGTCGGTCGCGTCCAGTGCAGAATCGGGGGTCATACGTCAGATCCTTCTTTCGAATCCCTGGGAGAATGGCGGTCGGGCGGAGTCACCAGGCCTTCGAACCGGGCGAGAATCGCCCCTTCGGTCGCGGTGCCCACAATGCTTCCGATGAGGCGCCCGGCGGAAAAACAGAGCAGCGTTGGGACCGATTGGATGTTGTACCAGAGGCTCAGTTCCGGATTGTCGTCCGCGTTGACGGCGACGACCTTGAGCCTGTCGGCGCACATTGCAGCGATACGCTCGAGGACAGGGCTCAGCACGCGGCAGGGCTGGCTCCAATCGGCGAGAAACGCCACCAGCACCGGGAGCGCGGCCCTCAGAACCTCGACATCGAAGTCCGCCTGGCTCACCTGGAGAATGTGTGCGGATGAATTGTTGGTGCTCATGTCGATCCACTGCCGGTTCGAGCGGTTCAGTTTTACCTGGGCATGGCCCGTGCCATTAGTTCAGAATAGTTGTAATCCATTGAAAATTATTCAAATGCATCAACTGAACCCGTCGGCTGGATAGGGTCGAAATTTTGAACGAACGAAGAATCGTGCCGTGAGGGTGGACGAATCGTCCTTTGTCAGGCACTGTGGGGCGTGATGGAAACGGTGCGGCAAACGGAAAGCGACAGCCGGTTTGATCCGAACTTCGTGACGCAACTGCTGTTGGACGCGGCGCAGGAGCATTCGGTGGACGAGCTGTTGCGCAAGCTCGTCATGCGCGCGGTGGAACGGCCCAATGTCGTTGCGGTCCAGGTCTGGCTGGCGGAAACCGCGCCGCAGGCGCGGGCGCGGGCCGAGGCGGAGGGATCAAACGGGTCGCTGGATGCGGGCGACCCGGACGAGTTCTACCTGGCGGCGCATGCCGGTGTGCCGGTGCCGCATGGAGACGGTTCGCCTGCGGAAGAAGCGCGCCTTGGCGTTCGGATCCGGTCGGGCGTCGGTCTGATGGGGCGGATGGCCCAGGCCCGGAAGCAGATGGCGTTGCACGGGCAGCAGGAGGTGGAACGGGTATTCGGGCATGTCGAGTGGGTTCGGGAACATGGCGTGCGCGGATTTGGCGGTGCGCCGATCATGTTCAAGGAGGAGCTGCTCGGTGTCACCGGTGTGTTCGTTCGGAACGAGATGCCGAGCGAGGCGCTGCCCTGGGGACAGATTTTCGCCAACCACATTGGCGCGGCGATTGCCAACGCGCGGGCGTTCGAGGAGATCGAACGATTGAGAGCGCAGCTCGAACAGCACAACGCGTATCTCGAGGAGGAGGTGGTGCAGGCGCGCGCGTTTGGCGAGCTGATCGGCCAGAGCGCCGCGTTGCGGCAGATCGTCAGCCAGGTTGATCTCGTTGCGCCCACCGACGCATCGGTTTTGATCCTCGGCGAGACGGGCACGGGCAAGGAACTGGTGGCGCGCGAGATTCACCGGCGCAGCCGCCGCAAGGACGGTCCGTTGGTCCGGGTGAATTGCGCGTCGATTCCCAAGGATCTGTTTGAAAGCGAGTTTTTCGGGCATGTGAAGGGCGCGTTTACCGGCGCGGTGAAGGATCGCGCCGGGCGGTTCGAAACGGCGGAAGGGGGGACGCTGTTCCTCGATGAAATCGGCGAAGTGCCGCTCGACATGCAGGGCAAGCTGTTGCGGGTATTGCAGGAGAAGCGGTATGAGCGCGTGGGCGACGATCGGACACGTTATGCCGACGTGCGGATCATAGCGGCGACGAACCGCAATTTGAAGGAGCTGGTGGCGGCAGGGCGGTTTCGCGAGGACCTGTATTACCGGCTGCACGTGTTTCCGATTCACGTGGCGCCGTTGAGGGAACGCCTGGACGACATTCCGTTGCTGGCCCGGCATTTTGTGGATCTGTCCGCGAAGGAGTTGCGCGCTCCGCGGCCGCGCCTGACGCGGGCGGCGCTGGCCCAGTTGCAGAGTTACAACTGGCCGGGGAACGTCCGCGAGCTGCGCAACGTGGTGGAACGCGCGGTGATTCTGGCGCGCGGCGGTCCGCTGCAGTTCGATCTGCCTGTTACGGAATCGCGCCCGGTTTCTACGCCGGCGCGCGCGGCCCGCGCAAAGGGCGCGGCGGCCCGGGATTTTCTGACGGAAGCGGAGTTGCGCCGGCAGGAACGGGAGAACCTTCTGCTGGTTCTCGAACGGACCGGCTGGCGCATCAAGGGCGCCGGCGGCGCGGCGGAGCTGTTGGGGGTGAAACCCACGACGTTGCTGTCGCGCATGAAGAAGATGGGGTTGAAGCGCGCGAGCCGGTAGGCGGTCGCGGTGTTCCGGTTCAAATTCGTTTTCGGCTTGTCGGCTGAGTTTCATGTCGTGAACATCAGCGCCACTTAAGACCAGATGGATGCCGGCATACTGTTCGTCAAAGATCTCGCTGTAGTCATGGTGGTGGCCGGAGTCGTTGGCCGGGTGTTCCAACGCCTCGGGCTGTCGGTCGTTGTCGGGTATCTTCTCGCGGGGATTCTCATCGGGCCGCGCACCCTGCCCTACCAATTGGTGGAAGACACGGAGCGCATTCAGATCCTGTCCCAGGTCGGGCTGGTGTTTCTTATTTTCTCGATCGGCCTCGGGTTGAGTTTTGCGCGCATCCAGCGGCTTGGGCTTTCGGTGATCGGCGCCACGATCATCGGCGCGATTCTGGTGCTGAACATCTGCCGGTTGTTCGGCCTGATGATGGGCTGGAGCGCGACGCAGAGCCTGTTCCTGGCGGGGATGCTGATGGTGTCGAGCTCGGCGATCATCTCCAAGGTGCTGGAGGAGTTGAACGTGGCGCACCATCGTTCGTCGCAGATGGCGCTGGGCATTACCGTGCTGGAGGACGTGGTGGCGATCATCATGCTGACGCTGCTGACGTCGCTGGTGCGGGTGGATGCGGCGGAGGGGGCCACGTTGTGGAAGACGCTGGGGACGTTGAGCGCCTTTGTGGTGTTCCTGGTGTTCATGGCGCTGCTGATTCTGCCGCGGTTGCTGAGGTATCTGAGCCGGCACTCGACGCTGGAGTTGCGAACCATCGTGGTGGCGGCGTGCGTGTTGCTGGTGGGGTACGTCGGGGTGCGGGCGGGTTTTTCTGCGGCGCTGGGGGCGTTCATCCTGGGCGTGATCATTGCCGGCACGCGGTTCCGGGACGAGATCGAGCGCACGTTCGAGAGTCTGCGCAGCATATTCGGCGCGGTGTTCTTCGTGGCGATCGGGATGATGCTGGACGTGAAGCTGCTGGCGAACAACTGGTGGCTGGTGCTGCTGACGACGGCGCTTGTGCTGGTGGCCCGGCCGCTGGCGACGTCCATGGGCCTCGTCGCCATGGGCAATTCCGTCCGGGAAGCCGTCCGGGCGGGATTGTCGCTCACGCCGATCGGCGAGTTTTCGTTTGTCATTGCCCAACTGGGCGTGATGAGCGGGGCGGTGCCGGACAGCATGTACGCGGTGGCGGTGGGATTGTCGCTGACGACGGCGGTGATCGCGCCGGTGCTGACGCGGCATTCGGAGTCGATGAGCCACTGGGTGGAGCGGCACGAACCGCGCGTGATTCGGAACTGGACGGAGTTCTACCACGACTGGCTGGAAGGGCTGGCCGGGCGCCGCAACGCGAGTTTGCTCTGGCAGTTGACGAGCAAGCGCATTCTTCAGACGGCGCTGCAGATCCTGTTTGCTTCCGCGATGGTGCTGTTCGCCAACCCGGTTTATCAATGGCTGCTTCGGCGGGTGGGTCCAGACTGGCTGGTGCCGAATGGCACGATCATTGTGTTCTGGACAGTGTTCGGCGTGGTATTTCTGGCGCCGTTGATTGCGATCTGGCGGAACATCGACGCGCTGGTGATGATCCTGGTCGAAGGCGCCACGCGCACGAACCCGCGCAGGGCCCGGCTGCGTCCGCTGATCCAGACGGCGATCAAGACGGTCGTGGCGGTGGTGATGTCGGTGTGGTTGCTGGTGTTGCTGCCGTTCGGGCCGTCACTGCTGTGGGCGCTGGGGATTGTGGCCGGGATCCTGGCGTTTCTGGGCGCCGTGTTCTGGCGGCGTTTTGTGCGGTGGCACAGCCGGCTGGAGATTGAGATTCGCAACCGGATCCGGCTGGCCGCGACGCCGGCAACCGCCAAGGGTATTCCCGAATCGTTGGTGGAGCGGGAGGGCTGGGATCTGAAGATTGATGAAGTGACGCTGCCGCCGCAAAGCGATTATGCCGGGAAACGGATTCTGGACCTGGGACTGCGCCAGCGCTTCGGTTGCTCGATTGTGGGCATCGACCGACAAGGACATCTGATCGCGAATCCCGCGGCGTCGGACGCGTTGTTTCCCGGGGACAAGCTGCTGTTGCTGGGAACCGAAACGCAGCTCGCGGAGGCGGAGGAATTTCTGCGCAAGACGGACGAGGTGGTGAACCCGGAAACGTTCGAGGACCTGACCACGGAAATGATCACGGTGCCCGCGGACAGCCCGCAGATCGGCAAGACGCTGGCGGAGCTGAATCTGGTCAATCAGTTCGGAGTGCAGGTCTGCGGGATCGAACGCGGACAGGAGCGGATCCTGATTCCGTCGGGGACAGAGCGGGTCGAGCCGGGAGACCAGTTGTTCGTGCTGGGCACGCACAACAAGATCCAGGAATGCCGGGGTTACTTCGAACCCTGAGGTCAGATTCGGACTTTGAACCGTTCGTTGCGCTTCAGGGACAGGACGAATGCCGCCAGGAGCTGCGGGATTTGTTCCAGGTCGCGCAGGCTCACGAGTTCGACGGGCGAGTGCATGTAGCGGTTGGGCAGACTCACCAGCGCGCTTGCAATGCCGCCGCGCGTCCAGAAGATCACGTCGGTGTCGGTGCCGCTCGTGGCGGACATGGCCTCGTGCTGGAGGGGGATGCGCCTGGCCCGCGCGACCGCTTCGAGCCGGGCGACGATTTCGGGATGATTGCATCCGCCGTGCGTAAGCGTCGGGCCGCGGCCGATCCGCACGTCGCCGTGCTGCGCCTTGTTGACCGTGGGATAATCCGTCGCGTGCGTCACGTCCACGACGAGCGCGATGTCCGGTTTGAGTGAGTAGGCGATCTGCCGGGCGCCCAGCAGGCCGACTTCCTCCTGCACGTTGGAGACGGCGCAGACTTCGGCCGCGGGTTTGCGCCGGGACTCGCTGAGGAGCCGCAATGCCTCGGCCACGGCGAACGTGCCGACGCGATTGTCGAACGCGCGGGCGACGGCGAGGTCCTTGCGGAGGATTTCGAACTCCGCCGCCAGGGTGATCGGGTCTCCCACGCGCACCAGGGACTCGGCCTCTTTGCGGTTCGACGCGCCGATGTCGATGAAGAGGTCGTGGATTTTAGGGCGGCGATGCTTGTCGTCGTCCTGTTTGGTGAGGTGGGGTGCGACGTTGCCGACGACGCCCTTGACGGGGCCGTTGCGGGTGTGGATGACGACGCGCTGGGCCCGGGTGATGGCGGCGTCCACGCCGCCGAGCTTGCGGACGTGGATGAAGCCGTCTTCGGTGATGTAGCTCACGGCCATGGCGATTTCGTCGGCGTGGGCGGCGAGCATGACGCGGGGCGAGCCGCCCTTGTTGAAGACAGCGACGCAATTGCCGTAGGCGTCGGAAAAGGTTTCATCGGCGAAACGCCCGACGTAATCGAGCCAGACGCGTTGTCCCCGGGTTTCGTGCCCGGTGGGACTCGGTGTGTTCACAAGGGTCTTCAGGAACTTCAACGAAGCTTCACGCATGCGGGCCATTTAAGTGGGTGGCTGGCGGTGGAACAAACAATAACCGGTGAGCTCGGTTGCCTTTCTGATGCGGCCGGGTAAGCTCGGCCGGATGATAAAGGTTGAACGAACCCCGACGGACCCGGAACTGAAGCGCCGCATTCAGGAGCTCATTGAATACAGGGGCGGCGGTTACAACGAGGAGAGTGTGGCCGACATGATTGAGAACGCGCTCAAGGTGTTGACCGACGTGAAGGACAGCGGCGACGTGCGGGTGATGCAGACGGCGATGCGGGAGTTGCGGTACGCGTTCCGGTTGTTTGCGCCTTACGCGGGGACGCGCAAGGTCACGATCTTCGGTTCCGCGCGGACGCAACCCCACAAGCTCGAGTATCAGCAGGCGGTCGAGTTTGCGCGCAAGATCGCGGAGGCCGGGTTCATGGTGATTACCGGCGCGGGCGGCGGCATTATGCAGGCCGGGCACGAAGGGGCCGGACCGGAGAAGAGCTTCGGCGCCAACATCCGCCTTCCGTGGGAGCAGAGTGCGAACCCGATCATTCGCGAGGACAAGAAGCTGGTGACGTTCAAGTATTTCTTCACGCGCAAGCTGATTTTCATCCGGCACTCGGACGCGATCGCGCTGTTCCCGGGCGGGTTCGGGACCATGGACGAGGGTTACGAGGCGCTGACGCTGATGCAGACGGGCAAGAGCCAGTTGATGCCGCTGGTGCTGGTGGACCGTCCGGGCGGCACCTACTGGAAGACCTGGGACAAGAACGTTCGCGAGCATCTGCTGCGCGACCAGCTCATTTCGCCGGACGATCTCAACCTGTATCGCATCACCGACAACACGGACGAAGCGGTAAAGATCATCACGCGGTTCTATCGCAACTTCCATTCGAGCCGGTTCGTCAAGGACCTCTTTGTTATTCGATTGAAGCACGCTCCCACGGAGACGGCCATTGAAGCGATGAACGAGGACTTCGCGGACATCATCGTCGGGCCGCCCATTCGGGTCATCGAACCGACGCCGGAGGAGATTGAGGACAACGACCACATCGGGCTGGCGCGGATCGGATTCGGTTTCAATCGCCGCGACTACGGCCGGCTGCGGCAGTTGATCGATGTGCTGAACAGCCTTTGATCAGGCCCGGGGTAGGTTTTCACCCCATGTCGCGGCCGCATGGCGGTTTACTATCAAGAACAGATCGATGTGGGCGGTTGGCACGGAGCAAAGCCATGTTTACGCGAAACGGCCCCCTCTCTTGCGTCCCTGTTCAGGATGGGCGGAGTTGTGTGTCCCCACCAACTCCGTCATGACCTCCTCCGGCCCGTGCCGATCCTGAGCGCCAACTGTGACATGCCCGCCGGGCGGGAGCGCAACCGCCCGGTAAAATGGAGATCCGTGACAATCCTGTGCTGGATGCTGGTGTCCGGAGGGTGGTGCCAGGCGGGGACAGAAAGCCGGGACGTTGCTCCGACGGCAGCCGAGCAGTTCAAGCGCCTGACGTTCGAAGAACTGCTGAACCAGGAGGTGTCCACGGTGTCGCGACGGGAGGAGCCGCTCTCGACGAGTGCGTCGGCTGTGCAGGTGGTGACGCAGGAGGAAATTCGCCGTTCGGGGGCGAGCAGCATTCCGGAGGCGCTGAGACTGTTCCCGAACCTGCACGTTGCGCAGGTGGATTCGCGCAACTGGGCGATCAGTGCGCGCGGTTTCAACAACGCCCTTGCGAACAAGCTGTTGGTGATGATCGACGGGCGGACGGTGTACACGCCGTTGTTTGCCGGCGTGTTCTGGGACGCGCAGCATGTGCTCCTGGAGGACGTCGAGCGCATTGAGGTCGTGAGCGGGCCCGGCGCCACGCTATGGGGCGCGAACGCGGTGAACGGGGTCATCAACATCATCACCCGGAACGCGCGCGATACGCAGGGGCTGTTGGTCCAGGGCGGCGGCGGATCGTTCCTGCGGGATTTCGGCGCGATCCGATACGGCGGCAGCGCGGGTTCCAATATGTTCTTTCGGGTGTATGGCCGGCGGTTCGACCGCGAAAGCACCGTGTTCGCGAACGGCCAGGACGGCGGCAACGCGTGGGACCTCACCCAGGGTGGTTTCCGGATGGACTGGATACCGCAGGAGGCCAGTGCGGTCACGGTGCAGGGGGACGCCTACGCGGGCAACCTGGAACAACCGCAGCCCGGCCACACGACCATCGACGGGCAGAACCTGCTCGGCCGCTGGACGCATTCCTTCTCGCGGGCTTCGGAACTGTCGGCGCAGATCTATTTCGATCGCACCTGGCGCCGGGTGCCGAACCAGTTTGCGGAGGACCTGAGGACCGTCGATCTCGATCTGCAACACTGGTTCGACTGGCGGCGTCATCGGGTGACGTGGGGCGCCGGGTACCGCTTCATGCACGACGATGTGCGCAACAGCCCTGCGCTGGCGTTCCTTCCGGCCACGCGGCATCTCGAACTGTTCAGCGGGTTTGTGCAGGACGAGTTCATGCTGATGCCCGACACGCTGCGGCTGACCGTCGGATCCAAGTTCGAGCACAACGACTACACCGGGATCGAGTACGAGCCGAGCGGACGGATCGCGTGGACGCCGGCGGAGCGGCACACGGTCTGGTCGGCCGTGTCGCGCGCCGTGCGCATCCCCAGCCGCATCGATCGCGACTTCTTTCTCCCGCAACCGCCCGTTCCGCCGGGCACGACCAATCTGGCGGGCGGACGCGACTTTGAGTCCGAGAAGCTCGTTGCTCTGGAAGCGGGTTACCGTGTGCGGCCGATCACGAATCTGACGCTGTCGCTGGCGGCGTTTTACAACATCTACGACGACATTCGCAGTGTTGAGCCTGTCGGCCTGGAGACGTTTGAGGTGCGGAACCGCAACCGGGCGGAATCGTGGGGATTGGAGCTGGCGGGGCAGGCGCAACCGGCGCCTTGGTGGCGGCTGCGCGGCGGGTACACGTTTCTGCGCAAGAACGTTTCGCCGAAAACCGGCGGCCGGGACATGAGCGGCGGTCGCGCCGAGGGGAACAGTCCGGAGCATCAGGTGGGGGTTCAGTCCATGTGGGATCTGCCGGCAGATCTTGAATTTGACGTGAGCGGGCGTTATGTCGCCGCGCTGGCGGCTCCGCGCGTTCCGGAGTATTTCACATTCGATGCGCGCCTTGCATGGCGGGTGAGGAAGAATGTTGAACTGTCGGTCGTGGGGCAGAACCTTTGGGACAGACGGCATCCCGAGTTTGGCGAGGTCGGCGCGCGGCAGGAGATTCCGCGCAGTGTTTACGGAAAGATCACTTTGTGGTTCTAGAAGACATGCAGACGGGAACGCGCCAGCCCCGGGCGGCTCCGTGCGGCCGGGGCACGCGTCTGCGTCCGCGGCGTTGGGGCGTGAACCGGTTGATATGGTTCGGGATGGCGGTCTGTTCGCTCTTGATGGCCGCGCGAGCGGACGCGCAGGTGTCCCGGGAATACCAGCTCAAAGCTGTCTTTCTCTATCATTTCGCCCAGTTCACCGAGTGGCCGACGAACGCGTTCGCCGCCACCAACTCGCCCATTGTCATCGGCATTCTCGGAGTGGACCCTTTTGGCTCCGTACTGGACTCGGTAGTGACCAATGAGGTGGTCAACGGGCGGCGGATTGTCGTGGAGCGGTTCAGCCGCGTCGAGGACATTAAAACCTGCCATATCCTGTTCATCGCCGCGTCGGAGGCGCGCATTCTGCCGCGCATCATCCAGGCGCTCCAGGACCGGCCCATTCTCACCGTCAGCGAGATCGAGGAATCGGCCACGCGCCGCGGCGTGATGGTCCGGATGTTCACCGCAGACAACCGCATCCGGCTCCGCGTCAATCTGAACGCGGTGTCGAGCGCGCATCTGACGTTGAGCTCCAAGCTGCTCCGGGCGGCGGAAGTGTTTCCGAAGGAGGATCCATGAGACTGCAGGACCCCCCATCAAGCGGCGCATCATTGCCGTCATCATGCTGACCACGTTAACGGTGGTGGTGCTGACGATCACCGGGTTCGTGCTCTACGACATTGTGACCTTCCGGGACAACATGGCGAGGAACCTCTCGACGCTCGCGCAGGTCGTGGCCGACACCTCGAGCGGGGCCGTGGCGTTCCAGAACGAGCAGGAGGCCGTCGAAGTGCTCTCGTCGCTGCGGGCCGAACCGCAGATTAGCGTCGCGGCCCTGTACGACGCGGAAGGCAAACTCTTCGTTTCGTACCCGACGAATGCGCCGACGGATGTATTCCCGGCGGAGCCCGGGCCGGCGGGGTACCGGTTTCAGGGGGAGGAGTTTTTTCTGTTCGAGCCGGTATCTCACAACGACGCTCGACTGGGCATGCTGTATTTGAAAGCGGATCTGCGGCTCTTCTACGAGCGGCTGCAGTTGTACCTGCTGGTTGCGGGCGTTCTGATTCTGGGTTCGATCGCGCTCACCGCGGTTCTTTCCAACCGCCTCCAGAAACAGTTGTCCGACCCGATTCTTTCGCTGACGGCGGTGGCCCGGCGCATCTCAGAGCATCGCGATTATTCGGTTCGGGCAACGCGCCCGGGCGGCGCGGACGAGCTCGGGGTGCTGACCGACGCATTCAACCGGATGCTGACGCGGATCGAGGAGCAGACGGTGGCGATCAAGGAGAACGAGGAACGCCTGAGGCTGGCCCTCGGCGCGTCGAGCACCGGCGCCTGGGACTGGAACCTGGCCACCGACCGCGTTACGTGGGATGACTTCACGCTCGCGCTGCACGGGTTGAAACAGGGTGAATTCAAGGGAACCCGCGGGGAGGTTCTGGGCCGCATTCATCCGGAGGACCGGCCGATGGTCGAACAGGCCCTGGCGGATGCGTTCGCGGGCAGGACGGATTTTGCTCTCGAATACCGCGTCGTGTGGCCCGACGGCTCGGTTCATTATCTGGCGTCCCGGGGCAGGGCGTTCGCGGATGCGGGCGGGAAGCCGGTGCGGCTGACCGGCGTGTCGCAGGACGTCACCGAGCGCAAGGCGGCGGAGATCGCCCTGCGCGACAGCCGTGTGCGCCTCTCCGGAATTATCGGGTCCGCCATGGATGCGATCATCAGCGTCGATTCGCAGCAGCGGATCGTGCTGTTCAACGCTGTGGCCGAGAAGATGTTCCGGTGCCCGGCGTCCACGGCGATGGGGCTTTCGCTGGATCGATTCATTCCGCCGCGTTACCGCGAGTTGCACCGGCGTCACGTGGAGGAGTTCGGCAAGACCGGCGTCACGAGCCGCGCCATGGGACACCTGCGTCCGCTGTCCGGCATGCGTTACGACGGCGAGGAATTTCCGATCGAGGCGTCGATCTCGCAGATCGAGGTGGGAGGCGAATCGATCTATACGGTGATTCTGCGCGACATCACCGAACGTCTCCGCGCGCAGGAGGCGCTTGAGAGCCAGGCGCGAATGCTGCGCGAGCAGGCGCAGATGCTGGACCTGGCCAACGTGATGGCGCGCACGCTGGACGACCGGATTTTTCTCTGGAACACGGGCATGGAGCGGATGTATGGCTGGCTGCGGACGGAGACGCTGGGCCGCGTTTCGCGGGATATCCTCCAGACGCGCCTGCCGCAACCGATCGAGGAGATCAAGGAGACGCTCATGCGCCACGGGCAATGGGAGGGAGAGGTCGTGCGGGTGCGCAAGGACGGCACTTCCATCACGGTCAGCAGCCAGTGGGTTCTGCATCGGGATCAGGAGGGCAAACCGAGCGCGATTCTCGAGGTGAACACCGATATCACGGAGCGCAAGCGGGCCGAGCAGGAGGTGCTCCGGATGAACAGCGAACTGGAGCAGCGCGTGAAGGAACGCACGGCGGAACTCACCGCCGCCAACCAGGAACTCGAGGCCTTTACCTACTCCGTGGCCCACGACCTCCGCGCTCCGCTTCGGCACATCGACGCGTTCACGAAAATCCTGTTCGACGATTTCGCGGCCGGCATGGATCCCGAAGCGCTGCGTTACCTGGAGAACATCCGAAAAGGCTCCCAGAACATGAGCCGGCTGGTCGATGACCTGCTGAACCTGGCCCGCGTCGGCCGCCACGAAATCAAACGCGAGAAGACGCCGCTCAACGCCGTGGTCGAGGAAGTCATTTCGGAGCTGCGCCGGGAAACCGAGCATCGCCAGGTGGAGTGGCGGGTCGAATCCCTCCCGACGGCCATCAGCGATCCCGGCCTCATCAAGCAGGTGTTCGCCAATCTCCTGTCGAACTCCGTCAAGTACACGCGCCCGCGCGACAAGGCGATCATTCAGATCGGCCAGACCCGGATCGATGGCGAAACGGTCGTGTACGTCCAGGACAACGGCGTCGGTTTTAACATGAAATACGCCGACAAACTGTTCGGCGTCTTCCAGCGGTTGCATCGCGCCGATGAATTCGAAGGGACGGGGGTGGGCCTGGCCACGGTGGACCGCATCGTTCGCAAGCACGGCGGCCGGATCTGGGCGACGTCCGAGCCGGGCAAGGGCGCGACGTTCTATTTTACGTTCAAGGGGCTGAACGGAAACGGCTCGTCCCCCGGCACGGCATGAAGGAACGGTTTGAAGGAACGGTTTTGCCTTGAAATTTTCGGCCCTGAAAAACACCTTTTAGCCGTCGATGGCTACGTCAGATCGAGCAGGCACAACCTCCGGCTGGTTTCGTCGGGAAAAGGAGCGGGAGCGCTTTTACCTGCTGCCCGGTATGGGAGGAAGGGCGGCGCGAAGGAAACATAAGAGAATCCTCACCTGGTCCATCGTGGTGGGCCTCATCGTATCAGCCGCTCTGGCCGTCATCCTTTACCTCGTCAATCGTGTCTGGCAGTAGATTGGCGGCAAAGGATCGCATTGCGCCCGATTTTTCCATCCCCGTTTCCTTCGCCGGAACCGATCCGTCTTGAGAGGGCATGAGCGCAGACGTTTTTCAGGCGCTGACGGATGCCGCCCGCGATCGCGAGCCGGTCGCGCTCGGGATCATCGTCGGAACGAAGGGTTCCAGTCCGCAAAAGGTAGGCGCCAAAGCATTGTTCTATTCGGACGGGCGCATCCGGGGCACGTTGGGCGGCGGCTGTCTCGAGGCCGAAATCCAGAAACGGGCCATCGATTCACTGCGCACCGGCGAGGCATCCACGTTCGATCTGCTGCTGGATCACGATTTCGGGTGGGACGACGGGCTGATCTGCGGGGGCAAGGTGTCGGGCGTGATTCTGCCCAACATGCAGGAGCACGGTCCGCTCTGGGAGCGGCTCGCGCGCCGCGAAAGCGAAACGCACTGGGGTGTCCGGCGCGATTTTTCAGTGGGACTCCGATCCGGGAACGACCCTGCCGGCGAGTGGCTGTATCGAGAGTGCGTCCGTCCGCCGTGTGTTCTGTGGATTGCCGGCGCCGGACACATCGCCCGGGCCGTGGCCCCGCTGGCGGCGCAACTGGATTTCGACGTCACTGTCTTCGATGACCGGCCCGCGCTGGCGAGCCGCGAATTTTTCCCGGAGAACATCGCGTTGCAGGTGGGCACGTGGGACGACCTGTGCGCGCGCGAACTGCCGCCGCGGCCGTCCTTCGCGCTGATCGTCACCCGGGGTCATCGTCATGACGCGCTGGTGCTTCGGCATTGGCTGAAGAAGCCGTTTCTGTTCCTTGGAATGATCGGCAGCGCGCGCAAAGCGCGCACGATTTTCGAGCATTTCATTGAGGAAGGCATTGCAACCCGGGAATCGTTGCAACGCGTGGCCTGTCCGGTCGGAATACGCATACGTTCGCAGAGCGTGCCGGAGATCGCGGTCAGCATCATGGCGCAGTTCATCGACAAGCGCGCCGAACTGGTGCTGGATCGGGGCGAAAGCCCGCCCGCGAAGGCCGAGTTAAAGGAGCCGGCTTGAGGAAGGAACGGTCAACGCTCAACCTTTAACACCTGTTCCTTCACCGCCGTGTCAGGCGGCTGGAGGACCGGGCGCGGCTGGTTGTTCTGGAGCGTTTTCGGGTTGCTTCGGCCAGTTGGCGTTTCAGTTCCCGGATTTCGGCCCGCGCTTTCGCCAGTTCGTCGTTCACGTTATCCTTCGCCTTCTTTGCCTCGGCGAGGTCGCGCGAGTGGCGGCGCAGCTCGAGCTGGGTCATCACGTGCCGGGCGAGCACGCGCAACGCCTGCTGCTGCTCCGGCCTCAGCTCCCGCGGAACCTTGTCGATCACGCACAGCGTGCCCAGCGCGTAGCCGTCCGGCGTGATCAGCGGCGCTCCCGCGTAAAAGCGAATCTTGGGGTCGGACGTCACCAGCGGATTGTTCGAAAACCGCGCGTCTTTCGTCGCGTCCGGCACAATGAACAATCCCTCCTGCTGGATCGCATGGGCGCAGAACGAGACGTCACGCGAAGTCTCGGTCACCGACATCCCGACCTTCGACTTGAACCACTGGCGGTCCTCGTCCACGAGAGAAATCAGCGCAATGGGCGCCCCACAGATTCTGGCGGCCAGCTCCGTCAGATCGTCAAACACCTCCTCGGGCACGGTGTCCAGAACGTCGTACTGCCACAGTACCTCGATGCGCTTCTTTTCGGTTTCGGGTTGCCGGGATTTCATGAAGTCCTGTTTGTGAAGGAGCTTATGCCTTCCGAGACGAAATGCAACGTTCTTAGGTTTCAACCCGGCTCTCGCAACGACTCCGCATGAGTCCGGAGCGACTTCCAGGCGTTCCGCAGCTGTTCCTCCCTTTGTCGAAAACTTCGTCGAAAGCTCTGCCGGGCTTGTCCGGCGTCAGATCCGCGCCGTGCGGCGGGACTAAATTCCCCGGCGGTTGACGATCCGGTTACCCTTTCCGAGCACGATGACACGGGGTTTCCACTTCCGCGCCCGGTTTTCGGGCACTTCGGTGAAGCTCATGATGGTGAGTTGATCGCCCTTGCGGCCCAGTCGGGCGGCGGCGCCGTTGAGGATAATGGCGCCGGAGCCGGGCTCGCCGGGGATGGCGTAGGTTTCAAAGCGGTTTCCGTTGGCCATGTTGCTGCAGAGAATTTTTTCGTACGGCACCATGCCCACTGCGTCCATCAGCCTCGAATCAATGGTCAGGCTGCCCTCGTAACGGACATTGCCGCCCGTGACCGTGGCGCGATGGATCTTCGATTTCAACAAATAGAACTGCATTGTGCGTTGGCCCGGCAGCGTCATTCAGGAACGCCCTGAAATAACGGTGCGAAGCCGCGGTAATATAGAATCTGCGCCAGTCTATTCAATCCCGATTCAAGCAGTTGGCGAGTCGGAGAGTTGGAGAGTCTGGGAGTGGAATCCGAGCCTCGTCTTTGTCGAAAGCTTTGTCGGACCGGACAGGGACATTCCAAAGGCCAGCCGCCTCGACAAAGACTTCCGACGAAGTTGCCAACAAAGGAAAAGCGCTCCGGGACGCGTGACGGCACTCGCTCGCCCCGTTACATTGGCCGCGATGTCAACGCCCGCCGTTATCGCGCTGGTTGTCGCCGGGCTCATTCTACTGAGGCTGGCGACCGAGCTTTGGCTGGCGCGGCTCAACCGGCGCCACGTGCTCCGGCATGCCGGCGAAGTGCCGGAACCGTTCCGCGAATTCATCGATCCCCCGACCTATGCCCGTTCCGTCGAATACACACTGGTGCGCAGACGGTTCAACGACGTCGCCGACGTGTGGAACACCGTCATTCTCCTGGCGGTGCTGTTCAGCGGTGTGCTGCCGTGGGCGCATGAACGGATCCGAAATACGCTGGGCGATTCCGTCTGGGCGATGTCGGCGTTTCTCGTGCTCGTCGGGTTTGCGCTGTCGTTGACCGGGCTGCCATTCGAGTGGCATGCGCAATTCCGGATCGAGGAACGGTTCGGGTTCAACACCACGACGCCGAAGACATGGTGGCTGGATCGGGTGAAAGGCTGGCTGCTGGGCGCGATGCTCGGGTATCCGCTGGTGGCGTTGATTCTTTACGTGTTCCACTGGGCGGGTGAATGGTGGTGGTTGTGGGCGTGGGCCGTCGTTGTTGCGTTTCAACTGTTGTTGGCGGTGCTCGCGCCGGTGTTGATTCTGCCGCTGTTCAACAAATTCACGCCGTTGCCCGAGGGCAGTCTGAAGGAACGGTTGCTCAGGCTGGCGAAACGCACCGCGTTCCGGGCCCGCAGCATCCAGGTGATGGACGGCAGCCGGCGGTCGCGGCATTCGAACGCGTTCTTCACGGGGTTCGGGCGGCTGCGGAAAATCGTGCTGTTCGACACATTGATCGCGCAGTTGACCGAGCCGGAACTGGAAGCGGTGCTCGCTCACGAGATCGGGCATTACAAGAAGAAGCACATCCCGCGGATGCTGGCGTTTTCGGTCGTGGCGCTGCTGGCGGGGTTTGGCGTGTTGGCGGCGCTGGCGAAGACCACGTGGCTTTACGAGGCATTCGGGTTCTCTCCCGGGTGCATCGAAGCGGCCCTGTTGTTGTTCGGGTTGCTGTCCGGCGTGGTCACATTCTGGATCTTGCCGATTCTCCACTGGTGGTCGCGGCGGCACGAATACGAAGCGGACGCGTATGCGGCGTCGGTGATGAACGATCCTGCCCCGTTGATCAGTGCGTTGCGGAAGCTGAACGAGAAGAACCTGGGGAACCTGACGCCGCATCCGGTTTACAGCGCGTTCTACTACTCGCACCCGGCGCTGCTCGAGCGCGAGGCGGCGTTGCGGGTGAAAACGGAGTGAACATTCAACGCCGAACATTCAATGCCGTTGGATATTCGATGTTGGGTGTTTTGGTTCTCGTGTGATTCGCGCAATTCGCGTTACGCCGTAGACGCAGGCATCCGTGGTTGATCACTCTGCCGGCGATATCGGTGATCGGACGACGGCTCGCGGGGACCCGCCTTCGCTGAGCTTCGGCGTGGCGGGCTGCTCGCCCCACCGACATTGTCGTCGCTCCAGAACTGCCGGTTCTTGACATCGCCGCATCAACCGCCTAGGTAGGGCATCGATTCTATGAGCAAAGCATACCTTCTCTCGCTTGGTCTCGTCGTCGCCCTCCCCGGTTTCTCCCTTGCCGCAACAGAGCTCACGGTGAAGGCGGTCAATCCGCTGCCGTTCGCGCGCCCCAGCCAGACGCTTGAACTCACGGCGGAACAGCTCGCGCCGCTCGGGCGCGAACTGGCGCGGGTTCACGTCCGGGACGCCTCGGGGCGCGAACTGCTTTGCCAGGCGGTGGATTCAGACGGCGACTACGTGCATGACAGGGTCATTTTCCAGGCCGACTTCGCCGCGAACGAGGAGAAGACCTTCACGGCGGTGCTGGGCGAGAGATGGGTTTACACGCCCGACCAGTTCCGCGCGTACGGGCGGTTCGTGCGGGAGCGGTTCGACGATTTCGCATGGGAAAACGATCGCATTGCGCATCGCACCTACGGGCAGGCGCTCGAGACGTGGCAGAACGAGCCGCTGACCAGCAGCACCATCGACATCTGGTCCAAGCGCACGCCGAGGATGGTAATCAACGAGTGGTACATGGCGGACGATTACCACGTGGACCATGGCGAGGGCGCGGATTTCTACTCGGCGGGTCTGAGCCGGGGTTGTGGTGGCAACGGGTTGTGGGCGGCCGACCAGCTCTGGGTGTCGCGCAACTTCCGCCATTCGCGCGTGCTGGCGAACGGCCCGATCCGCGTCCTGTTCGAACTGACCTACGAGCCGTTCAACGTAAACGGTATCAGCGTGGCCGAAGTGAAGCGGATTTCGCTGGACGCCGGCCAGCACCTGGACCGGTTCGAGAGCCGTTATGTGCCCTACACGCGCCCGGGTCAGCCGGTGACGCTGACCATGGCCGCGGGGTTGAAGAAGGTCTCGGGCGAACAGCGCGAGCAGAATACCGAGCGCGGATGGATTGCCAAATGGGAGCGCATGGAAAAGAACGCCGGCAACCAGGGCCTTGCGCTCGTGGCCAATCCGGGAGACTTCCAATCACTGGCGGAAGACCGCCTGAACTGGCTGATGATCAGCAAGGTTTCGGCGGAGAACGTCGGTGTTTACTGGGCGGGCTTCTGTTGGGACAAGGCCGGGCAGTTCACGTCTCTCGACGCGTGGAAGAAATACGTGGATGAATTCAGCCAGGGTCTGCGCTCGCCGATTCAATTGACGGTGTCGAGCCGGTAATCGTTCAGGCCATTGCCATTTCCACGCGGCTGCGGCCGCGTGTGTGGGAGGCCGGCTTGCCGTTGCGCGCGCCGCGGGCCGTGGCGCCGCCGTTCTTCGCGGGCAGGACGCAGGTGACCACCGTGCCGTTCTTCCCGTTCGGACGGATGTCCAGCGTGGCTCCCACGGTGTTCGCACGATAATTCATGATCCGCAGCCCCATCCGATTTTTCTTCTCGGGCGGAACCGAAAACGGAATGCCGGCGTTCTTGATGGTCAACGTGCATTTGTCGCCCGACTGGCACAGGGAGATGGAGACGCGCCGGGCTTTGCCGTGTTTGACGGCATTGCTGATGGCTTCCTGGGAGATCTTGTAAAACTGAACGATCGTGTTCGGCGGCAGATCGCTCAAATCGCCCTTCAACGCCAGGCCGCACGGGATGCCGAACATTTTCTCCACATTGTCAACCAGCCCTTTGAGCATCGTTTCGAGGTCGTCCCCTGTCGCCCCCAGCGCGCTGAACTCATGCGCCAGGTTGTGGGTGTGGTGGACGATTTGCTCCACCAGTTCGCGGATCCTTCGCGCCTCCTCGACATACGGATGGCCCTCGTGCGCGAGCCGTTGTTCGAGCCCTTTGAGCATCAACGAAACGCCGGTGAGCTTCTGCCCGAGATCGTCGTGCAGGTCGAATCCGATGCTGCGCCGCTCGTTTTCGGCGATATCGAGCAGTTCGTTTTCGAGCCGGCGGCGTTCCTCGATCACCTGCTGGAGCTTGAGATTGGCGGCCCGGAGGTCGGCGGTGCGCTTTTCGACCCGCATTTCCAGTTCGTCGTGGGCGCGACGCAGTTCCAGTTCGCAGCGCTTCTGCTCGCGCCGCATGGCCGCCTCCCGCAACTCGCGCTCCACCGCAGGAGCAAGGCGCGCGAGGCGGTCTTTCATGATGTAATCGTGCGCGCCCGCGCGCATGGCGGCTACGGCGGTCGTCTCCTCGATGTGCCCGGAAACAATGATAAACGGGATGTCGAGGCCGCGTTGCTTGGCGAGTTCGAGCGCCGCGGGGGCGCTGAAGCAGGGCATGGCGTGGTCCGCCAGGATCACGTCCCATTCCTGCGAATCAAGCGCCTCTGCCATCGCATCGGAGGTGTCCACGCGACGGCAAACCGGCCTGAACCCGCCCCTGGCGAGCGCATGCTCCAGCAACAGCGCGTCCATGGGGGAATCTTCAACCAGCAGCACGCGCAGTTCGCGCGCCGCAGTCCGGCTGGTAATCTCTGACCGCGTATTCATGGCATCAACACTGGGCTCTCATTCTGTCGCTCTGGGTGCTTGAACCTGTCGTTCTGGCTTCGCACCGAAGCAAGAGTCGATCATGTTGAGCGCCTGTGGAATTGTTTATGGGGTTAAACCCACAGACTTGATTCCGCCGATTGCGGTGCGCTAGCTTTCCGGCACCCAATGATGTTCAACGGAATCAGTAAGTTATTTGGTGGAACGCCGCCTCAGAAAGGCGGCCCTTTAATTCGTGAAACTCCTCATTCGTCGCAGGGCCAATCCCAGCCGCGCACCCAGAGTTATGCCAAGGTGTTCCGCTGGCGTCTGCCCGACGGCCAGACCCAGGCGCCCAGCACGGTCGAAGTGGTCGGCTCGTTCACCGGGTGGCAAAGAGTCCCCATGCTCCGCGACAACGCGATGGATGCGTGGCATGTGACCATCCATCACATCCCGGGCAATCGCACGCACCATTACATGCTCCTGGCCGACGGGCAACCGGTCCACGACAAGGATTGCGACGGCCTGGCGGTCCCCACGACTCCGCAGGAGCAGCAGTATCAGATCATGACCGACCGCGGTCCGCGCGTGTTCATGCTCTTCGCGCAGGCCAAATAGCGGCGCGCGTCAGAGCTTCGACAGCAACTTTTCCAGCGGGTCCAGGCCTCTTCACGGGCCTTCTTGTCCGCGGCGTTCGCGCCGGGCGCCTCGCCCTGGCGCATGAAGCCGTGACCGGCGTCCTCGTACGTCACGGGCTCGAACGTCTTGCCGTGTTGCTTCATCCGTTTGGAGGACTCCGGCACGGTCGCGTTGACGCGCGCATCGTTGCCGCCATAGAACCCATAGACCGGCGCCGCGATCCGGGCGAGCTCCTGTTCATTCTCGGGTCCCGATCCGTAGAAAACAAAAGCGGCCTTGATGTCCTTGTTGTTTGTGGCGAACCGGAAGGCCTCGCTGCCGCCCCAGCAGAAACCCGCCACCGCCACCTTCCCGTTGCACGCCGGCAGCTTCGAAACGTAGTCCACCGTCGCGTTCAGGTCGGCCGTAATCTGATCCGGCGGCAGCGACCGGATTGCCGTGCGCGCGCCGTCGCCGCCATCAGCCCCCGGCGTTCCGGTAAGCAGATCCGGCGCGATGGCGATGTAACCGGCCTCCGCGAGCTGGTCGGTCACGCTGCGAACCCAATCCGTCAACCCAAAGATCTCGTGGATCACGACGACCGCGGTGGCCTTGTCCTTTCTCTCGGGGAAAGCGATGAAGCAATTCACCTCGCGGTCACCGTGCTTGACTTTGACCCACTCCATGTGGCGCCGGGAATTGTTCAGGCGCTCTTTTGCCCAGTCCTGGGCGGAGACAGAAACAGAACCGAGAATGGCAAGAGCAAGAGCTGTGATAATGGTTTTCATAAGTCCTGATGGTTCCGGGACAATGTAATCGGGGAAGCCGGTTTGGAAAGCCCCAGTTTCCGTGTGCGCACGCGGCAGGGTGGCGCTGTGCGCTGTTGCGTTTCGGGTCGCGGCATTCATGCCGCCTCATGATACGAAGGTGCGAAGCGTATGCGACGATGCGGTGATCCGGCCCTGATGAAGCACGCGCGCGGTGATGCGGCCCGAAGGTCGCGGTCCTCTCTTCAAATCACGGTGCCGTGGGGAACGACGCCGTTCTTGGGGACGATCACGACGCCGTCGCGGATGTAATACAACGGGTGATCGACGGTATCGGGCTTGCCGCGCGGCGAGATGACCACGTTGTCTCCGATGCGGGCGTTCTTGTCGATGATGGCGTTTTCGATGCGGCAATGGCTGCCGATGCCGATGCGGGGCCGGCCGGCGGCTTCATTGGCCTGGATGGATTCCATCGATTCGTAATAGTCGCAGCCGAGCAGGATGACGCGGTTCAATTCCGTTCCCGCGCCGACGATGCTGCGGATGCCGACGATGCTGTTGTGGATGCGGGCATGGTTGATGATGCAGCCGTCGGAGATGACCGCGTGATCGATGTGCGCGCCGTTGATTTTTGACCCGGGCAGGAAGCGCGGACGGGTGAAGATCGGCGCGGCCATGTCAAAGAAGTTGAACCGCGGCAGTTCGGAGGTCACGTCGAGGTTCGCCTCGAAGAAATTGCGGATGGTTCCAATGTCCTCCCAGTAACCCTGGAAGATGTAGGCGTAGAGCCGGTGCGTCTCGATGGCGCTGGGGATGATGTGCTTGCCGAAATCCGCCAGGGTGTTGTCGAGCATGCTGCGCAGCACGTCCCGGCTGAAAACGTAGATGCCCATCGACGCGAGGAAAAGCTCGCGATCATCGTTGAGTCCCAGCTTCGGATACCACTCGCGCTCGAGCCGAAGCGAATCCTGCAACGCGGGATCCTTCGGTTTCTCGACAAACCGCCGGATCCGGCGGTCTTCGTTCACCTGCAGGATGCCGAAGGACTGCGATTCGCGCCGGCCGACCGGGATGGTGGCAATGGTGACGTCGGCGTGGGTTTCGACGTGCTGCTGGATGATCAGCCGGAAATCCATCCGGTACAACTGGTCCCCGCTCAGGATCAGGAGGTATTCGAAGTCGTGGTTGAGGAAGTGAATGAGGTTTTTCCGGACGGCGTCGGCCGTGCCCTGGTACCACGAGGTGTCGGTGAACGTTTGCTCGGCGGCGAGGATCTCGACGAAGCCGCCGGAGAAGTGATCGAACTTGTACGATTGCGAAATGTGCCGATGCAGCGAAGCCGAGTTGAACTGGGTGAGCAGGTAGATGCGGCGCAGGCCGGAGTTGATGCAGTTCGAGATGGGGATATCGACGATGCGATACTTGCCGGCGAGGGGAACCGCGGGTTTGGCGCGTTCTTTCGTGAGGGGAAACAACCGAGTCCCCTGTCCCCCTCCCATGATGACAGACAGAACGTTGCTCGTGTTCAGCGACTGGCGCCCGGTCTGTAGCATAGCAGTTTCCTTTCTCGCGGTTCGGCTAAGGACTTATACGACGCCCTTATCGCAGCGGCAAGCCGGTGTTGAATTCTGAGCCCGGCCAAAAACCGGGCAGGCGAGGACAAAAGAGGGCAAGGCTTTTTTCAGACCGATTCTGCTTCGGGTGATAACATTCGGGGCAACTATCGAGAATCCTTTTCAGTGAACGGCACATTGAGCGCAACAACTGCTCCGTTTGTCGGTCTGGCGCCTGCCGGGGTGCCGGACGCGTTGTCCGTGGTGCGTTGCTACCACTGCGGAGAAGTGTGCGCCGATGATCGGCATGCGCGGGGCGAGCGCGTCTTCTGCTGCCAGGGCTGTCTGACCGTCCACGAGCTGCTGTCCGAGAGCGGTCTGGAACGCTTTTACGAACTGCGCCGGCATCCCGGGATCAGGGCGCGCGCGAGTTCGACCGGAAGCTGGGCGTTCCTGGATGACCCGCGGCTTCAGCAGCAACTGCTCGACTTCACCGACGGCGTTCAGAGCCGCGTCACGTTTCATATTCCGTCGATTCACTGCATCGCGTGCGTTTGGCTCCTGGAGAATCTGTATCAGCTTCGAAACGGAATCGGGCGATCCGAGGTGAACTTTCCCCGGCGCGAAGTGGCGATCACGTTCGACGCGCAGCGCGTGCGGCTCAGTGAACTGGTTCAACTGTTGTCGTCCATCGGTTACGAACCTGCGCTGAACCTGGGCGAGCTGGGGAAGCAACGCGCGGAAACGGGCGCGCGGCGGCGGTGGCTGCAGGTGGGCATTGCGGGGTTTGCCTTTGGCAACATCATGCTGTTCAGCATCCCGCAGTACTTCGGCCTGGACGGTTTCACGGGGCCCGGGCTGCAGGCGTTTTTCGGCTGGCTCAGCCTGGCGCTGGCGCTGCCGGTCGTGGTGTTTAGCGCGTCGGATTACTGGAAATCCGCGTGGCTGGCGGTGCGGCAGCGCGTGATCACGCTGGACGTGCCGATTGCGCTGGGCCTGGCGGCGATTTACGCGCAGAGCGCCTTCGAGATCATCACGGGCACCGGCGAGGGCTATTGTGATTCGCTGACGGGCCTCGTGTTTTTCCTGTTGTGCGGACGCGCCTTCCAGCAGCACGCGCAGGAGCGGCTTTCCTTCGATCGCGATTACCGCGCGTTCTTCCCGCTGTCGATCACGCGCATCCACGGCGGCCGGGAGGAGTGTGTTCCCATCTCCGATCTGCGGCCCGGAGACCGCCTGTTGGTGCGGCATCGCGAGATCCTTCCGGCGGACGCACGGCTGGTGCGAGGGCAGGCGCTGATCGATTACAGCTTCGTCACGGGCGAATCGGACCCGGTGGTCCGGGCGGAAGGCGATCATCTGTACGCGGGCGGACAACAGATGGGCGCGGCGATCGAGGTGGAAACGGTGAAGGCGGTTTCGGAAGGCTACCTGGCGTCGCTTTGGAATCACGAAGCGTTCCGGAAGACCTCGGGGCACGATCTGAACACGGTGACGAACCGTTACAGCCGGCGTTTCACCGCGACGGTGATTTCGATCGCGTTCACGGCGGCGGTGTTCTGGACGCTGTCCGGCGACTGGGGGCGCGGGTTGAAGGCGTTCAGCTCGGTGTTGATTGTGGCGTGTCCGTGCGCGCTGGCGCTGGCCGCGCCGTTCGCGCTGGGCACCGCTCAGCGATGGCTGGCGCGCTTCAATGTCTTTCTCAAGAACGTCCACGTGCTGGAACGCCTCGCCCGTGTGAACGCCATTGTGTTTGACAAGACCGGCACGCTCACCGCCGGCACGAAGACGCCGGAGTTCCAGGGCGAACCCCTGACCGCGGAGGAAGCGGCGTGGATTCATGCCGTGGCGCGCCAGTCCACGCACCCGCACTCCGCCCGGATCGCGGCGGGCCTGTCGGCCCATGGCCGCGCTGTTGCCGTGGAGGATTTTTCCGAAACACCGGGCTGCGGTGTGCGCGCGCGGGCGCACGGTCACGACGTGCTCCTGGGCTCGAGCCGCTGGCTCTCGGCGTGCGGCGTTGACGTGCCGGAGACAGAGGCGGCGGGCAGCGTTGTGCACGTGGCCATCGACGGCCGGTATCGCGGCGCGTTCCTGCTGACGGCGAAATTGAGGTCCGATGTGCGGGACCTCATCCGCCGGCTGAACGGCGTTTACGAACTGTCGCTGTTGAGCGGCGACAACGAGCGGGAACGGGAACGGTTCAGCGCGTTGTTCGGCGGAAAGGAGCATCTGCATTTCGAGCAGAGTCCCGAAGACAAGCTGCGCTTTATTCAGCGCCTGCAGCAATCGGGCAGGACCGTGATGATGATCGGGGACGGGTTGAACGATGCCGGCGCGTTGCGCCAGAGCGACGTGGGTGTGGCGGTGGTGGAGAACATTGGAACGTTCTCGCCGGCCAGCGACCTGATCCTCGACGGCGCGCAGGTGGGGCGTCTGCCGGAGATCCTGTCGCTCGCCCGCCGCGCGGTGCGGACGGTGTATGCGGGGATCGGCATTTCCGCCGCCTACAACGTGGTGGGCATTGGCATTGCGGCGGCGGGGATTCTGTCGCCGGTGGTGTGCGCGATCCTGATGCCGTTGAGCTCGGTGAGCGTGGTGCTTTTCGCCTGCGGCGTGGCGGCATGGGCGGCCCGTCGCGTTTTCTCCCCGGTTTCGAAAGGAGGGGCGGCATGAGTGCGATCGTGATTCTGATTCTGGCGAGCCTCGGTCTGGCCCTGGTTTTTCTGGCGTGTTTCATCTGGGCGGCGCGTTCCGGCCAGTTTGACGACACGTGCACCCCTGCGCTGCGCGTGATCGCGGACGATCCCGCCCCGCGCGATCCCATTTCAAACGACGAATCCAACAAACCACTATGAGTTCAGCATCGTTGCCACAGGAACAAGCCAACCGTCCCGGTGCCGCGCGCGTGCCGATGGAGGTCTTTCATTACGACAATGCGATCGTGCGCGCGTTTGCGATCGCCACGGCCTTCTGGGGCCTGGTGGGTTTCAGCGCGGGCCTGCTGATTGCCTGCCAGTTTTTCTGGCCGGCTTTGAACCTCGAGCTGCCCTTCACCACGTTCGGCCGGATTCGCCCGCTGCACACGAATGCCGTGATCTTCGCGTTTGTGGGCAACGGCATGTTCATGGGCATCTACTATTCGCTGCAGCGGCTGTGCAAGGCCCGTATGTTCAGCGATTTCCTGAGCTGGTTCAATTTCTGGGGCTGGCAGGCCATCATCGTCGCCGCCGCCATCACGCTGCCGCTCGGCCTCACCACCAGCAAGGAATACGCGGAACTGGAGTGGCCGATCGACATTGCCATCGCGGTGGTCTGGGTGGCGTTCACGATCAACCTGATGGGCACGATCGCGAAACGCCGCGAGAAGCACATGTATGTGGCGATCTGGTTCTACATCGCGACGGCGTTTACGGTGGCGGTGCTGCACATCTTCAATTCGCTGGCGATTCCGGCGGGCTGGTTCAAGAGTTACTCGCTGTATGCGGGGGTGCAGGACGCGCTGGTGCAATGGTGGTACGGGCACAACGCCGTGGCATTCTTCCTGACGACGCCCTATCTCGGAATGATGTACTACTACCTGCCGAAGGCGGCGAACCGGCCGGTGTTCAGTTACCGGCTTTCGATCATTCACTTCTGGGCGTTGATCTTCATCTACATCTGGGCCGGGCCGCATCACCTGCTCTACACGGCCCTGCCCGACTGGGCGCAGTCCCTCGGCATGGTGTTCTCGGTGATGCTCGTGGCGCCGTCCTGGGGCGGCATGTTGAACGGCCTGCTCACGCTGCGCGGCGCCTGGGACAAGGTGCGGCAGGATCCCATGCTCAAGTTCATGGTCGTCGCCGTCACCGCCTACGGCATGGCGACGCTGGAAGGCCCGACGCTCGCCATCAAGAGCGTCAATGCGCTCTCGCACTACACGGACTGGACGATCGCGCACGTTCACACCGGCGCGCTGGGATGGAACGGGTTCCTCACGTTCTCCGTGCTCTACTGGCTGTTCCCGCGGCTCTACAACACCAGACTCTGGTCCGTTAAACTCGCGAACTATCACTTCTGGATCGCCCTGCTCGGCATGATGTTCTACGTCGTCCCAATGTACGTCAGCGGCGTGACGCAGGGGTTGATGTGGAAACAGTTTAACCAGGACGGTTTCCTGCAATATCCCAATTTCCTCGAGATCGTGATGCAGATCATCCCGATGCACCGGCTCCGCGCCGTCGGCGGCTTCCTCTACATCATCGGCGCCGTGCTGATGGTCATCAACCTGTTCAAGACCGCGAAGTCGGGCCGGTTCCTCGCCGAGCAGGAAGCGCAGGCGCCGGCGCCCGTCGGACGCGAGACCCCCGCGCGCGAGCACGGGCATCGCTGGCTCGAAGCCCGGCCGCTGCTGTTCACGACGCTCGCCATTGTCGCCATCCTCGTCGGCGGGCTGGTCGAGATCGTCCCGATGTATCTGATCCCGAAGAACGTTCCGACGATCAGCTCGGTCAAGCCGTACACGCCGTTGGAACTCCTCGGGCGCGACATCTACATCCGGGAAGGTTGCGTGGGTTGTCACTCGCAGATGGTGCGTCCGTTCCGCTCCGAGACCGAGCGTTACGGCGAGTATTCGAAGGCGGGCGAGTTCATCTATGATCATCCGTTCCTGTGGGGATCAAAGCGGTCCGGGCCGGACCTGCATCGGGTGGGCGGCAAGTATCCCGACGCGTGGCATTACGGGCATATGGAGGATCCGCAAGGGTTCTCGAGCGGATCGATCATGCCGCCGTATCCGTGGCTGTTGACCCGGAAGCTGGAAACCAACCAGCTCCCGGCGCGGATCAGGGCGCTGCGTCGCACCGGCGTGCCGTATCCGGAAGGTTATGAAAACGGCCCGGCGCAGAAGGATCTCGAAGCGCAGGCCGCGCAGGTGGTCGCAAATCTCAAGGCCGGCTCTGTTGAATCCGAGCCGGACCGCGAGATCATTGCGCTGATTGCCTACCTCCAGCGGCTCGGCACGGACATTAAAGCCGAACCGGCGGCGACGCCGGCCGCGTCCGCGCCCGTGGCCTCGAACCCATAAAGCGTATGATCCGGAACGTGCTCACCAACATCGGCGGAATCGGCCTGTATGGCGTGATTTCGATTCTCATCTTTGTCGGCATCTTTCTCACGGTCCTGGTCTGGATGCTGACCCTGAAGAGATCGTACGTCGAAGCGGTGCGGAAGCTGCCGCTCGAAGACGGGACGATCCGTGAACCCGAAACCCACGACGAATTATGATGAACGAAAGCGATCCTCTGTTGCTGGACCACGAGGTGGACGGCATTCGCGAGTTGGACAACAAACTCCCGCGCTGGTGGGTGTGGTTGTTCTACGGAACGATCGCCTTCTCCATCGGGTACCTCGTGTACTATCACGTGCTCGGCGCCGGGCCGCTGATGGCGGAGGAATACGAGCGCGAGATGAAGGCCGGCGCGGCGGCCAAGGCGGCGGCCATGAGCCGTTTCGAGGCCAACATCGCGTCGCTGGAACCGTCGCAGGACGCTGCCGTGCTCGAATCGGGACGCCAGCTGTTCACCACGTTATGCGCGCCGTGTCACCGCATGGACGGCGGCGGACTGGTCGGGCCGAATCTCACGGACGATTACTGGATCCACGGCTCGACGTTTGCGGACAACGTGAGAGTGATCTGGGACGGCGTGCCGGCCAAGGGGATGATCACCTGGAAGAACAACCTGCGGCCCGACCAGATCCTTGCCGTCGCAAGCTACATCTATACCTTGCGCGGCGCGAAACTTGAGACGCCGGGCAAACCGCCCGAGAACCAGGCTCCGGTGGACACGGGCCCGAGCATTTACGAATAGCCGAGATGGCGGTTGACATGGAAGCAACGAACCGCGCGCAGGGCACTGCGGCGCGCGGCGCGGACCGCCGCGACTTTCGCGATCACCTGTCCACCGCGGACAAGGAGGGGCGTCGCAAGTGGATTTATCCGCGGAAGGTCAAGGGGCCGCTGTTCCGCGCGCGCACGTGGGTGAGCTGGCTGTTGCTGGCCATCATGTTCGCGGGCCCGTTCATCCGGATCGGCGGCGAACCGCTGCTCCTGATGAATGTCATCGATCGCAAGTTCGTTGTCCTTGGACAGGTGTTCTGGCCCCAGGACGGCATCATCCTCGCCATCGGCCTGCTGGTGTTCTTCACCGGCATCGCGATCTTCACCACGGCGTACGGACGGTTGTGGTGCGGGTGGACCTGCCCGCAAACGGTGCTGATGGAAATGGTGTTTCGAAAGATCGAGTATGCGATCGAGGGAGACGCGCATCAGCAGCGGGCCCTGGCCGCCGCGCCCTGGACCGCGCGCAAGGTGCTGAAGAAGGCCGCCAAGCACAGCATCTTCTTCCTGCTCTCGTTCATCATCGGCAACACGCTCCTCGCGTACATCATCGGCACCGAGCAACTGTTCCGCATCATCACTGACAACCCGGCGAATCATCTCACCGGCCTGACGTTCATGCTCCTGTTCACGATCGTGTTCTACCTGATCTTCGCGCGGTTCCGCGAACAGGCCTGCACCTTCATCTGCCCCTACGGCCGGTTCCAGTCCACGTTGCTCGACGAAAACAGCATCGTCGTCGCCTATGACTACAAGCGCGGTGAGCCGAGGCGCGGCCTCAAGCGAAGTGAAACGCACGAGGAACGCAGAGCGTCCGGCATTGGCGACTGCATCTCGTGCAACCAGTGCGTGGCTGTCTGCCCCACCGGCATCGACATCCGCAACGGCACGCAGATGGAATGCGTGCATTGCACGGCGTGCATCGACGCCTGCAACGCCGTGATGGAACGCGTGGGCCTGCCGAAAGGCCTGATCCGCTATGCCTCGCTCAACGGGATCGAAAAGGGCGAGCGTCTGCGCCTCACACCGCGGCTCGCGCTCTACTCGGTGATCATTGTCGCGTTGATCGCGATCGAGGCGTTTCTCGTGTTCACGCGCTCGGATGTGCAAACGACCTTGTTGCGCGCGCCCGGCTCGCTCTACCAGCAGATGCCCGACGGCCGGTTCAGCAACCTCTACACGATCCGGATCGGCAACAAGACCGGGCGCGATATGCCGGTCGAACTCCGGCTCGAACAGCCCGAGGGCGAACTCCGCGTGATGGGCCTCGAGAAGATCGTCGTGCCGCCGGGGAAACAGGTGGAAACGTCCGTCCTCATTCAACTGGACGGCGGCGTGATGGCCCCGGGCCGAACGCCGCTGGTCGTGGGCGTTTACTCGGAGGGCCGGAAACTGCAAACACTGAAGTCAACCTTCGTTGGCCCGCGCACGGGCCGTTAATCCATGAACACACGCAATTTCTGGCCGCTCGGCATCATCTTCGCCTTTGTCGCTTTCATCGGCGGCACCGTCGCCCTCATCGTCATCGCCGGCAGCAATCCGTCGGAACTCGTCAAGCCCGATTACTACGAGGCCGAGATCCGGTACCAACGCGAGCTCGACGGGCTGCAACGGGCGCGCAGCGCAGGAGGCGCGGTGTCGTACGACGCCGCGCGCCGGGAGGTCGTGGTGCTGTTCCCGCGCGATCACATCGGGCGCCACGATTCGGGCGAGATTATTCTCTACCGGCCCTCGGCGTCGAACGAGGACCGGAGTTTCGCCGTCACGCCGGACGTTGACGGCCGGCAGGTGCTCGATGTGAGCGGGCTCCCTGCCGGACCGTGGAGCGTACGCGTGTCGTGGCAGGTGGACGGGGTGGACTATCTCATCAACGAGCGGATTATCATCAGAGACTCGTAACATGGAACTGTGGACGGCATTCCTTCTTGGCCTGGTCGGCAGCCTGCACTGCGCGGGCATGTGCGGCCCGCTCGCGCTGGCATTGCCGTCACCGGGCTCCGGCGGCGCGCACGTGCTGGGGCGGGTCGCGTACAATCTTGGCCGCGTCGCAACCTACGGTCTCATCGGTGTGGTGTTCGGGTTGTTTGGCAGGGCGCTGCTGCTGGCCGGGCTTCAGCGTTGGCTCTCGATCGCGCTCGGCGTCGCGCTGCTCGGCGGCCTGCTGACGTCGCGCCACCTGGCGTGGTGGCGGCCCGTGACGTCGATCGTGCAGCGGCTCAAAAGCGCGATGTCCGCTCTGCTCCGGCGGCGGTCGCTGTCGTCGCTCGCACTCCTGGGCCTGCTGAACGGGCTGTTGCCGTGCGGGCTGGTGTATGTAGCGGCCGCAGCGGCGGCGACAACCGGAGGACCGGGCGCCGCGGCGGTTTACATGACTGCGTTCGGCGCAGGGACGATTCCGTTGATGTTAGGTATCGGGCTTTCCGGGAAGCTCATACCGCCGGCCGTTCGCTTGAAACTGGCCCGGGCCATGCCGGCGACTGTCTTTGTTTTGGGCGTGTTGCTCATCGTGCGCGGGTTGTCCCTGGGCATACCGTATCTCAGCCCGGACCTCACCGCGGCTTCGTGCTGCCATTGACAGTTGTAACTTTTGTCCGAACTTGCGGCTCAGGTTATGGAGCGGGACAGTGGGCATGTGGCGTGCTGCGTCAGGCCGTCCAGAAACACAACCGGCTGAACTATGACAACCTTGATGATAATTCTCGTGGGAATGGTCCTCGGCGGCGTCCTGGGCCATTTCAGCAAACGCAACGGCGGCGCCCGTCCGTCGTTGACTGCCGCCTGGCGGCGAGGCGCGCTCTACGGCGGGCTCCTCGGGCTGTTGACCGGCGTTGCCTGCACGCGGGAAACCAGCGCGGCCTTTGACACGGACAACGTCCTGCCGGTGAGTGAAAGCGAGTTCCGGGCGAAGGTGCTCGAGTCCGAGAAGCCGGTGGTGGTGGATTTCTACGCGACCTGGTGCGGGCCGTGCCGGGCTTTGTCTCCCATGCTGGATGAGGCGGCGGCGAGCCGGACCGATCGCATTGCTTTCTACAAGGTGGACGTGGACAAGGACCCGGGGCTGGCGCGCCGCTACAACGTGCGATCGATTCCAACGCTGGTGTTCTTCCGGGATGGCAAGGTGGTGGGCACGCTCGTGGGGCTGCCGTCCGAGCGAGAACTGGAATCGCGCCTGAAGGCATTGACGCCGACGATCCACATCGGCGCCAAGGAATCCTGAAGAAGTCACCCTTCCACATTCAACGGTCGGCATTCGACGTTGACGGCACGGGGATGCGCGTGCGAGGAAGGATCCCGGGCCGGGCCACAATCTCTCTCCGGACATCCGGTATCCACGAGAGGCGTGCCGGCATCAGGTCGCCTTCGCCTTGAACTGAAGGATTTCGATCGGGACTTTGTCCGGTTTGGAATGCCGGTCTCGCGCCTTCCGGATTTGGATTTGCCTCGAAGCTGCGTTTGCGTTTAATGCGGGCATGCACAGCCTGCTCGCCCTCCTGACAAACTGTTTTCCTGTCTGGGTGCTGGCGGGCGGAGCACTGGCGCTGGTTCGACCGGGCTGGTTCACATGGTTCAGCGGCGAGTTCATCACCTGGGGCCTGGCGGTCATCATGCTGGGCATGGGAATCACGCTGTCCGTCGATGACTTCAAGGCGGTGTTCCGGCATCCGCGCAGGATCGCGGCGGGCGTTGCCGCGCAATACCTGCTCATGCCGCTTCTGGGATGGAGCGTCGCCCGTCTTCTCCAGCTGGAACCCGGCGTGGCGGTGGGGCTGATCCTGGTGGCCTGTTGCCCGGGCGGCACGGCGTCCAACGTGGTGACCTATCTGGCGCGGGCCAACGTCCCGCTCTCAGTCCTGATGACGATGTGCTCCACGTTCGCCGCGATTATGTTCACGCCGCTCCTCACGAAATGGCTGGCCGGGCAGTACGTGCCGGTCGATGGATGGGGCCTGTTCGTCAGCACCGTGAAGATCGTGCTCGCGCCCCTGGTCATTGGCCTCGTGTTGAACCGTTACGCGGCGGGTCTGGTGCAGAAGGTTCTGCCGGTCGCGCCGCTCGTGTCGGTGCTCACCATCACGCTCATCTGCGCCAGCATCATCGGCGAGAGCGCCGATCGGTTGAAAGCTGCGGGCGCGGTTCTTCCGCTTGCGGTATTCCTCCTGCACGCCGGCGGGTTTGCGCTCGGGTACGCTTTCGGACGCGTCTTTGGCTTCCCCGCTGTCGATCGGCGCACGATCTCGATCGAGGTGGGCATGCAGAATTCCGGGCTGGGAGCGGCTCTGGCCAGCCGGCACTTCCCGCTGATGCCCGAGGCGGCGCTGTCCTGCGCAATATCGGCGACGTTCCATTCCGTGATCGGGAGTTTGTTGGCGGGTTACTGGCGGCTGAGGCCGGTTTCAAGAACGCCATCCCCGGCCGCGGCAGCCCCCGCCGTCGTTCTCACCCGCCAATAGGGGGACGGGAACTCAACGATCAACATCCATGGAATTTTCCAGCACTAGGCGCTCGACATTGACGGGCGCGTCCGGTTTTCTTTTCCGACTTTGATCATTGCCGATAACGAATGAACGCCGAGCAACTCGCCAAAGCCAAGTCGTTGGGCTTTTCCGACCGTCAGATCGCGCATTTGACCGGCCGGACCGAGGATGAGATCCGCGCCGAGCGCCGCCGGCTCGGGATTGTGCCGAGCTACCGCCTCGTGGACACCTGCGCCGCCGAATTCGAGGCGTACACGCCCTACTATTATTCGACCTACGACCGCGGCGACGACGAGATCCGGGCGACGCCGAAGAAGAAGGTGATGATTCTGGGAGGCGGCCCCAACCGCATCGGCCAGGGGATTGAATTCGACTACTGCTGTGTGCACGCCGCGTTTGCGCTGAAGGAGGACGGGTTTGAAACCATCATGGTGAATTCGAATCCGGAGACGGTTTCGACGGACTACGACACGAGCGACAAGCTGTTTTTCGAGCCGCTGACGCTCGAGGACGTGCTGCACATCTACGAGCGGGAACAGTGCTGGGGTGCCATCGCGCAGTTCGGCGGTCAGACGCCGCTCAATCTCGCGCTCGGCCTGCAGCAGAACGGCGTGAACATCATCGGCACGTCGCCGCAGGGAATCGAGATCGCGGAAGACCGCAAGCTGTTTGCGGCGATGCTGAACAAGCTGAACATTCCGCAGCCGCCGAACGGCATTGCGACGAACGAGGCCGAGGCGCTGGAGGTGTCCGCCCGGCTTGGTTATCCGGTGCTGGTCCGGCCCAGTTTCGTGCTCGGGGGCCGCGCTATGCAGATCGTTTACTCCGATTCCGAGCTGCAGCACTACATGCGCTTCGCCGTCGAGGCCTCGCCCGAGCGACCCGTGCTGGTGGACAAGTTCCTCGAGGACGCGACTGAAGTGGACGTGGATTGCATCGCGGACGTGGGCCGGTATTCGGATCCGTCGGAGGGCCACATCGTGATCGGCGGCATGCTCGAGCACATCGAGTTTGCGGGCGTGCATTCGGGCGACGCGGCGATGGTGCTGCCGCCGCACACGCTGTCGCAGAAGGCCATCCAGACCATTCGCGAATACACGCACGCGATGGCGCGGGAACTGAAGGTGATCGGCCTGATGAACGTGCAATACGCCGTGAAGGACGAGGTGGTGTACGTGCTTGAAGTGAATCCGCGCGCATCGCGCACCGTGCCGTTCGTGAGCAAGGCGATCGGCGTGCCGCTGGCCAAGCTGGCCGCCAGGGTCATGGCGGGCAGGAGCCTCAAGGAGCTGGGCTTCACGTCGGAGGTGTGGCCGAAATACTGGGCGGTGAAGGAATCGGTTTTCCCCTTCGGACGGTTCCACGGGCAGGACATTCTGTTGTCGCCGGAGATGCGGTCCACCGGGGAAGTGATGGGTTTAGACGAGGACCCGGGGATTGCGTATGCGAAATCGCAGATGGCGGCCGGCGCGCCGTTGCCGTTGAGCGGGCGCGTGTTCATCAGTGTGAGTGACGCGCACAAGCGGGAGGCGGTTGAGGTGGCGCGGAGCTTCGCGGATCTGGGTTTCGAACTGGTGGCGACCGGGGGCACGGCTTCGGTGCTGGAAGCGGCGGGCCTTCAGGTGCAACGGATCTTCAAGCTCCAGGAAGGCCGTCCGAACGCCATTGACCTGCTGAAGAACAAGGAGATTCACCTCGTCATCAACACGCCCTCCGGCCAGGTGCCGCGCGCCGATGAGGTGAAGATCCGGACGACGGCCGTGTACACGGGAACGGCCATCATGACGACGCTCGGAAGCGCGCGCGCCGCCGCTCGAGGCATTGCCGCCCTGAGGAAGGCGGGCTACGGCGTCAAGACGCTTCAGGAATACCACCACAGCCAGGACTGAGGTTGCCATGCGGTCTCACCCCGGGCAGAAGCCGCGGCGGATCCTTCGCCGCCTGGCCTGGCTCCCGGTTGCCGTTGCCGTCGTTGCGGCGCTCAGCTTTGTCGTCAACCGGATGATGGCCGACAAGCGGGCTGTGACGATTCGCACCATTGGAACCGCCTCTTCCGGAACCCACACCTTTGACGGCACGCTCAGGCTCGCCGCCTTCAACATTGCTCATGGCCGCGGCACCAATGACAGCAACTGGAGCAGCGCGGCCGAGCGACGCAGCCGCCTGATTGCCATCGCGGACCTGCTGAAAGAGGAACAGATCGACATCGCCGTCCTCAACGAGGTGGACTTCAGTGCCTGCTGGACCAGTCATGAGAACCAGGCCGAAATCATTGCCGAGTGCGCCGGATTTCCGTTTGTTGTGGAACAGCGAAACCTCGATCTCGCCGTGCCGTTCGCGCGGCTGCGATTCGGCAACGCGATCCTGAGCCGGTTTCCCGTTGTATCCGCGCGCCTGCTCAACTTGCCTTCCCTTTCATCGTGGGAATGGCGATTGGCCGGCGGAAAGAAGGGGATGACAGCGGACATCGACCTCGGTGACGGGACGATTCGCGTGTGCGCGGTTCACTGGGAGCATCGCGACGAGCCTACCCGGATCGCATCAGCCCGGGTCGTCGCGAACGCTGCGCGGGAGTCTCCCTTTCCGTTTATTTGTATGGGAGATTTCAACAGCCCGTTGACGATTCGAAACGGGGATGAGTCGGAAGCGCACACGCCAACCGCCCTCGATACGCTGATAAACTCGGGTCTGTTCCAGCACCGCGCGGATGCGGAGCAGGCACCCGAGCAGTTCACATTCGCATCGTATCACCCGCGGGTCACCATTGACTGGGTGTTGATCCCGCCGTCCTGGGAATTCGTCACATACCGTGTTCAGCCCGTGCAACTGTCCGACCATCGGCCGGTTTTCGCCGAGATCAGGCGGAAGGAGTGAGGTTGGCGGTCGTCCAGCAGCGCACGTTCATTCCGGGTGCCCGGATGGCCACGGCGCCGGCGTAACCGGGCGCCGGAGCGCAGTCTTCCAATTGCCACTGCCGCGCCTTTTCCGGATCGCCCTCGAACGCCAGCACCCGCGCGTCTTCCCCTGGCAGGAAGGACACTTCAACAGTGCTCAGCTTCGTGATCCCCACGCCTGTTGCTTTCAGCAGCGCTTCCTTGCGCGTCCACAGATTGAAGAACGCGGAAGGTTTCTCGGCTTCGGCGAGCTTCTGGAACCGCTCGTTCTCGCGGAGAGAAAAAAAGCGCTTCACCAGGTGGTCCATCTCCTTCACCTGCCGCACCAGTTCAACGTCCACGCCCACAGGTCCGATCCGCGTCACTGCGACAAGAGCCATGTTCTCCGAATGCGACACGTTGAAGTGAATTCCCGAATCCGAAAAGAGCGACGCCAAAGCCGGCTTGCCCAGTGGTGAAACGACGAAAACCAGGTCCTCGGCCCTCACGCGCAGGTAACCGGCGAGAACACGGCGCACGGTGCCGCGGCACGTCACGTAACGATGCCGGTGCACGTCAAAGATGAACCTGGCGGCGCGCTCCCGTTCGTCCGGCGCGATCGTCTCGAAATGCCGTTGCAAGGCCCCGGGCCCGGACTCCAGCGAAATCGCCCAGACATGAACGTCGCCTTCCGCCAGCACCGGGTCCGGCGGCGCGGGGCGCCAGCCACTGCTCGTCGTCGGGAGAGTCATCAACGGCATCGCGGCCACAACTGCCTGTATGCCGCGACGAGACTGTGCCAATCGTTCGAAGCGGCGTCCAATTGCTTCTGCAGGCTCCGGCGCGAGGCATCGTCCGCCTCCATCCAGAGAAGGATGGCCAACGCCTTCAGAAAGCGTCTGCGGGGATGCCGCCGGACGCGTGCCTGGAGTGCGTTTCGCCAGCCGAATACGCGAACTCCCAGCAACACGTTGCGCACGGTCGAAGAGACCGGCCAATGATCGACGTCCGACAGCGCATACTCCGGGACAGAGGAGAAGCAACGATTCAGGCGCAGGCTCTCCACCCAAAGCCAGACCTGCCGCGCCAGTTCCGAGACCCGTCGGTGTTCTTCAGCAAGATCGCCGGCCGGTGATCCCGATCGCTCCGGGTGCAGCTTGAACTGCACGCCTCGCGCATGATGCCGTTCCACGTCTTTCATCCACGCGGGCTTGTCCATCGGCACCCGTATTCTGAGATCTCCGGCCAGGGGCGCGCCCGGCGCGCCGGCCGGCCAGTCGGAAGCCAGCAGGCCGCAGCGGTCATGGCGTTCCAGGCAGTTCCAATGGTAGCGGCCTGCGACGGTCAGCACTGCGTCACCCAATGCCAATTGCGCCTTCGCGATGTTGCGCGCGATGAAGTCCGAGTCATCGGGATCCAGCCTTGCTTTCCCGAGCAGCTCCTTTGCAAGCAGGAGTCCCGTGCATCGGTTGAACAGGAGCCGGGTGGCCTCGTGGCAGGGAATGTCGAATGCCCTCAAATGATGTTCGCAGTTCGCAAAAGGGTCGCGCGAATCGTCCTTCTCCGGCCAGAGCGTTCGATGGCCTGAAACGAGGTCGTAGCTGAACATGGAAACGCCGCTGCGGTGCAGGCGGGCGATCGAATCGACCTTGAACTCGACATGGACGCCGGCTTCCGGCGACAGGCGCTCGCCCAGCGCATTCAATCCGGGTTGGAAACGGCGTTCGTTGAACAAGCGATTGCCGCGAAGGAAAACATAGAACTCGAAATCGTTGTACGGCCGGTCTCCGTCGCCTGTGGAGAGCACGCCGCCCTGGCCGCGTCCATAACCGCCCCCGAGCACGAGCGCTTCCAGGCGGGTTTGGGGAATTATCGCGCAGACTTCGTCGAGCACGCGCCGACACATGCGGTCGAGGTGCGCTTCGAGCCGGGCGCTGCCGTCCAGTGTAAACCGCCGGCCCGCGCCGGACATCCGTTGCGCCGCCTCGATTGTGATCGGCTCCGCGCCGGAAACGCTGGTTTCGTCTGCCGCCTTCATCCGGCCGGTTGTGATTCGCGATAGAACTTCCAGCCGTCGCGAAACCCGCTAAGGCGGGCGCGCCGTTGTTCCCATCGGATTCGAAGCGCATGCGGCCATTCTTTCGCGCGCCCGTTCTTCACACACCAGACGAGGTCCCGCCGCGCATCGTTCAACCAGCCGAGGAGGACGGTCTTCGGCCAATTGACCTGTTGAGAGGAACCGTTCCAGACGGCTGCCAGCGCGCGCGCCTCGCCGAAGCTCCGCCGGTAGGCCTCCTTCGGCGTGTAGTTGTGCGAATGCATCGCGACCGATTCAGGAACGTAAACAACGCGATAGTCGCGGCTGCGGCACCAGCGCGTGTATTCGTCGTCCTCCGAGTATTGCATCCGCGGATCGAACCCGCGCAGGCGCCAGATGTCCTTGCGGATGCCGCTGCTGGCCATGCTGAAGAAGTGATCCCATCGGGCGGATTCACGGTTGGACCCGAAGCACCGCTCGTAATCATGCGCGAACACCGCATGGCAATGCGGGCGCGGGATCTGCCGCCCGAACACAGCCGCCGTCCGCGGATCCTGCAATCGCTCCACCAGCGGCCTCAGCCAGTTCCTCCCCTGCGGCGTGGCGTCCGCGTTCAGAAAAATTCCGAATTCCGACCGTGACAGTTCCATCCCGACATTCAGCACGCGCGCGGGGTTGTAGTCCTCGCGCCGGATCCGGACAAATACCTGCGGCCGCGCGCTCCGGATGAGATCGACCGAACCGTCCGTGGAGTTGGAATCAATGACGATCAGTTCCCAGTTCCGGTAGTCCTGCGCCTTGAGTGCGGGCAGTGTTTCCTTCAGGGCCCAGCCCTCGTTGCAGGAACGCATGATGATGCTGACCAGCGGTTCCATGGAATCAGGCGACGCTCGTTCCGTTCAACGGATGCATGGCCGGCTCCCGTGAGGGCAGCGGCGTCCCGGACGGCGGTGTCACACCGGCCGCGCGGCCGGGAACGCGCCCCGGCCGGTTGCGCGCATGCGCCATCTCCGCGTCCCGCGTCATCAGGCGATACAGGTCCGGGATGGCGGTGATGTCGTCGGGCACGCTTTCCTGGTTCGTGCACAGCGCCGCGAAACTGTGGGGATCGTCGGGATGATAACCGTGCATGCCGCGGATCAGCCGTTCGCCCATGTGACTGGGCACGATCAACACGCCTTCCTTCACCAGAAAAATGAGCTCCCCGAAGTAGCTGTTCGGGAACCACGCGCGCAACTCCTTCAATTCGGCTTCCGACAGAATGCGTCCCTGCGGCACCTCACTCAACGCCGCAGTGATGTCCTTCTTCGCGCGCTCGTCGAAGAACCAGAACCGCGCCATCGTGGAGTCATAGACCGCGGCGTAGTGCTTTCCCAATCGCCAGGGCAACCGGTCGATTGCCGGGCGCAGATCGAGCAGCTCGTCGCAATTGGCCATCCCGTGGTCGCTGAATACATACAGGCGCACTTCGGCGTAATGCCGTCGCGCGGCCGCGACGAGCGCGTTCAGCCGGCGCTCGTACACGCGGAGTTTTGCCGCCACCTCCGGCGATTGGTTCCCCACGCGATGCAACAGGCCGTCCAGGGCGGGCCAGTAGAGAAAGGCGAAGTCGATCCGCTCGAGCTCGATCTCGCGCAACAGCGCGGAAAGGTTCGCTTCCTCGGAGCGTTCGGGCGCGCTGACGTGATACGGAATGCCGCGCGATTCGAGGAAATCAAAGATGTTGTCGCCCCGGTTCATTCCCCCCGGTTGCAGCGGGCTCTTCTTCTCGCTGAAATCGTAAAGGGCAATGTGCTCGAACGGGATGTTGTAGAGGTCGAAGTAACCGCGAAAGCTCAGTTGCGCTTTGACGAACTTCGAGAGCCACCGCCGGAAGATGCGGCGGCTGGTGATCGCGCGCGGCAGCCGGCGTAACGGGCGCAGCGACTGGAACGGCGAGTTCTTCGGGTCGTACACGAAGTAACACCAGTTCCAGTGTTCATCCGGCCAGCGGCCCGAAAGAATCGACGGCACACAGGCCGAGCTGTAGCCGAACACCGACCGCAGGCGCCTGCGATGCGGGGCCAGCTCGCGGACAAACGGGTCGTCCCGGATGATTTCCCACCCGCAGGCGTCCACAAAGACGAACAATGGCAACACCGATTTCATGAGCGCGCCCCTGAATCGAACACGACGCGCCCGAAAGTGAAATCAGGTGAAATCCCTAGGGGGGACATCCAACATCGAACATCCAACATCCGACGCCCGGGGACAGGCCCGGGATTGACGATTGACGATTGGCGCGTTCGCGAAGCCGTCGACGGTTGTACCGGCAGGGCGAGCAGCCTGCCACGCATTGGTCAGGCAAGGCCACCTCCGCAGCGGGACAATTCCTGTCGCATATGCGCGCGGAATTGTCCCGGTCGGGATGCTGAAGGTCGAACGAACTGTCCGGGGGGACTCAACCGAATTCGGTCGCGGGCTGGCCTGGGCGTCGGATCGCCGAAATCTCCAATCGCACCATGCCCACGCTCACGATGCCCGACGGATCCGCCGGATGACGCGAGAGATACGCATCGACGACCTCCTGGATGAATTCCGCCCGCTCCGGTTCCGGGACGCGTTGTGTGTACGGCAGCCACGTGGTGCGAAACCACCCGGTGAACGCCTCGCGATCGGGAAAGGTCACCTGCTTTGGAACCAGCCGCACCGCGCGCGGTTCGAAGCCGAACCGCGGCAGCCACTCGCCGTACTCTTCCGGGCTGTAGAAGAAATAGGGCGCCTTCACGTTACGAAAGTGCTTTCGCCAGTGCGCCGCCCGCATTCGACCCCGCAACACAAGGAACACGTCGTTCGCGTTGCCCTTGCCCCCGCACGACACCATCAGCCGTCCTCCCGGTTTCAACACGCGCGACGCACCCGCAAGGAACGCAGGGTGATCCTCGACCCAATGCAGGGCCGCGTTCGAGAAAACGATGTCGAACGTTTCATCAAAGGCGATCCGCGTTGCGTCCATGACGCGGAACGCCAGATTGCGTTGCGTGGAGAAGGCGGCGGCGGCAAATGCGATCATCTCGGCCGATGAATCGATTCCCACGACGCGTCCCGACGGCACGGCCGCGGCCAGCTCGGCTGTCACCTTCCCGTCGCCGCAGCCGACATCAAGGATGCGCTCGGTTCCGCGCAATCGGAGCCGGGCCATGAGTTCGCGCGCCCAGGCCCGTTGCGACGAGGAGTGGGCGGCATAGTCAGCAGGGTCCCAGAGAAACTTCACTCAGAGATCCATCAATCCTGTTGTTTCAGGGAAACCGCAGACGATGTTCATGCTTTGCACGGCCTGGCCGCTGGCGCCTTTGACCAGGTTGTCCTCGGCGCTTGTCAGGATCAACCGGCCTGTCCGCGGGTCCAGCCGCCACGCGATTTCGACCACATTCGTCCCGGAAACGTTCTTGGTATCCGGCAGGTGCTTCGCATCGAGCAACCGCACAAACGGCTCGTTGCCGTACGCCTTTTGGTAGGATTCGCTCACGCGCGCGGCCAGTTCCTTCATTCCGGCTTCGTCGCTGAACGGGCGTTCCGGGTCGGCGTAAATAGTCGTGAGAATCCCGCGCGTCAGAGGAACCAGGTGCGGCGTGAACTGCAGCGTCACCGGTGTCCCGGCCGCGATCGACAGCTCCTGTTCCATCTCCGAAAGGTGCCGATGTTTGGGAATCCCGTAAGGGCGCATGCTCTCGTTGCATTCGCAAAACAGGTAATCGAGCTCGATCTTGCGCCCGGCGCCGCTCACGCCGCTCAGTGAATTGGCAATGATGCCCCGGGAGCGGATCACGCGGTCGCGCAGCAGGGGAATCAAGGGCAGCAGCACGCTCGTGGGATAACACCCGGGCGACGCAATCAACGTAGCCTTGCGGATCGGTTCCCGGTAGATCTCGGGCAGGCCGTAAACCGACTTTTCCAACAGTGCCGGCGCGGGATGAGCGTGCGCGTAGAACTCCTGGTAAACGCTGGGGCTCTTGAGGCGGAAATCCGCGCTCAGGTCAATCACTGTGCAGCCGGCTTCGAGCAGCGGCACGGCGTACTCGGCGGCGACGCCATGCGGCAGCGCCAGGAACACGATGTCGGCCTGCTTCGCGAGCTCCTGCGCATTCGGCTCGCTGAACCGCACGGACCGCGCGCGCGGGTGATGGGCAAAACGGGGGAAGACGGCGGCGATCGGTTGCCCGGCGTATTGGCGCGACGTGACCGCCGTCAGTTCGACCTGCGGATGGTTCAACAACAACCGCACCAGTTCGGCTCCGGAATAACCGGAGGCTCCCACAATCGCTACTTTCCTGTTTTTCATTTAAGTCAAGTTGACGGCGGACACAGTTGTACCTCGTCGTGGCGCCATTTTCCATTCATTCTGTGCTCTGCATTCTTCAATGCCCTCGGTGGGGCGAGCGTCGTCGCGAGCCGTCGTACGATGCGGCTGATCGTCCGAATCGGCTCCTGAAAAGGCGCCTCATTGGAGGTTGGATGTTTTTCACATCCGGTGCGAGGGTCCTCGCGAGCCGTCGCGCGCGACAATCTCCATCCTCAGCGCAAACGAAAAAACCCCGCTGACCACTGCCAGCGGGGTTTTTCGAATCGAATTCCGATCAGCGTTTGCTGAACTGGAAGCGTTTGCGAGCGCCGGGCTGGCCGTATTTCTTGCGCTCTTTCATGCGCGGGTCGCGCGTCAACAGGCCCTCGGCCTTCAGCGTCGGGCGCAGATTGGCGTCGGCGACAATCAGCGCGCGCGCGATGCCGTGGCGCACTGCGCCGGCCTGGCCGCTCAACCCGCCGCCCGTCACGTTTACACGAACGTCGAACTTGTCGGCGGTTCCCGTCACTGTCAGCGGCTGAGTCACCATGCCGCGAAGCGTTTCGACGGGGAAATAGGTCTCAAAAGCGCGTCCGTTGATGGTGATCTTTCCGCTGCCGGAAAGAAGCCGGACGCGGGCGACGGAGGTTTTGCGGCGTCCGGTGCCTAGGAAAGCTTGAGCTTGAGTTTCAGCCATAGGGAGAATTCGGAGGAATCGCTATTTGGCCAGCGTCAGCGGGGCGGGCTGCTGAGCGGCGTGCGGATGCGTGCTGCCCCTGTAAACCTTGAGCTTGGTCAGGAGCGCCCGGCCGAGCCGGTTCTTCGGAACCATCCCGCGCACGGCGCGATGGATGAGCATTTCCGGGTTTCGCTGGCGCAGTTCGGTCACACTGATGTAGCGCTCGCCGCCTCTCCAGCCGGAGTACGTCATGTACTTCTTCTGGGTTTCCTTCTTCCCCGTCAAACGCACTTTCTCGGCGTTGATGACCACGACAAAGTCCCCGGCGTCGAGGTGCGGGGTGAACACAGGCTTGTTCTTTCCGCGAAGAATATTGGCGACCTGCGCGGCCAGGCGGCCCAGCACGACGCCATCGGCATCAATCACATGCCACTTGCGCCCGTCTGGATTCACTTTCGGTAAATGCGTCTTCATCTAAAAGTCCCAGTCAAAGGAAGGCAGAAACTAGCAAACGAGCGCTTGAAGTCAATAGGCTTTTCCCGGCTTTTCAGGAACGATTTGGACAGCGAATGGCCTGCGCGGACAAGCCGACGTTGCTCGCTGACGGACAAGTCCGCCAGCGGCGCTGCGCCGAAGTTCAGAACGGGGCAAACGACGGGTCCCGGGTCCAGTCGCGATTGAACCGCATGAGCTGCGGGCGACCATCACGAAATGCGAGCAGCAAGGGAAAGGCCCATCGGCACGCCGCAGCCAGTAGACGGCGCCCGTGCTGGGGATGCCGCCCGGGGCCGAACCGGCCGAGGCCGACAGTGCAAGGACGAATGGCAACACCACCCAATGCGCCCCACCTGCGTTCATCCCACGTTTCATTCGAGTGCTCTTCACAACCTCGTCCAGTCGTTGCGGTAACATCGAGGCTTGCCGCGCCATGTTGTCAACGTCGGGTCATGGAAGTGTAAAGAATTTGTATGCGGCAATGGGGATGATGATGATCTTGCCAAGAGTTGGCGTTCCGATAGAGTTCCGGCCATGGCCGAAATCGTGGATTTTGTAAATCGCGGGGCCGCAACCATCACACCCGCTGTCATGGACAAGCTGGTGCGATCGTTACCCCAGTGGAAACTGGAATTCACGCAGATTTACGAACCGCTCTTCCCTCACCTCGGCGCCCAACTCGATTTCCTTGCCAATGCCATCGAGGACTTCGCCGAAGGCGCCTACAAGGAACTGCCCTACGTGGCCATCGCACAGGCCTGTTTCGCGCTGATTTATGCCCACAAGAAAGTCGGCATCATCCCCGACGCAGTCCTCAACCTCGGCCGCGCCGACGATTCGAGTGTCGTGCGCGCGGTCCTGATCCAGAACGAAAAGTCGTTCACGATCTACGCCGCGGCCCAGAACATCGAATGGTCGAAGATCACGACCCAGCCCTAGCCGCGGTCACTGGATGTTGCGGGTCGCGCGCGGCGCGTGCGTGGTTCCGCCCTTTCCCCTCAACAGATTCCACACCCGCAACGCCTCCGTCACGGACCATGATTGCGCGTCGCACCCGCGCGGCGTGTGCGGCGCGTCGCCGTCCAGCACTTCGGGCAGATGGCCGAGGCATCCCTCGTTGATCAATCGGTCTGCGCTCGCGAGGCAGGCGCGCGCGGCGCTCACGGCTTCCGGCGCAAACTCCCACGCCCTCGCCAGCGCTTCGCAGTAAACCGGCAACGACCATGTCCAGGCCGTGCCGTTGTGATACGCCGGCTTCCGGCGCGTGTCCTCGTCGCCTTCGTATCGCGGCTGATAGGGATGGTGCGGATCGTTCAACGGCTCGCCGCCCCGTCCGATGACCGGCAATGGAACGGATACCGGCAGCGGCGCCAGGGACCGCACTGCGCCGGGAACCAGAAGGTAACGCGACGCGGCATCGACACAGCGCTGCGCGCGCGGACCCGAGATGAGCCCGAGGCTGACGAGGAACAGACAGTTGCTCCGCAGCGCGTCGCCTGGCGTGGCCGCCGCCGCAGGCTGCCCGCGCGGCGCCAACAATACGTCGGCGTACCAGCCGTGCGCCTCCAGCCAGAAGAAACTCTCGACCGACTTCAGCGCCCGGTCCGCCAGCTCTCTCCAGCACTTTGCGTCGGATCCGGAGCTCAGCGCCGCCAGCAGACGCAGCAGCCGGATCCAGAGCGCCTGAATCTCGACCGGGTAACCTTCGCGCGGCGTGCCGGCGGGATGGTTGGTGTCCATCCACGTGAAATGGCTCGGGCTCCAGACCAGGCCCGAGTCGGGGTCCACGCGGATCCCGTTAGGCGTGCCTTCCATGTAATGTGTCGCGATGCTCGACAGGACACCCTTCAGCGTGCGCCCGGACTCGTCCACGACGGTGGAATAGAATGCGTCCGCCGCGGCGCCGCCCCTGTCGCGCGCGAGCGCGTCCGCCAGTTCCTCGCATGCAATGCCGAACCACAACGGCGCGTCGGAGGTGTCCCGGTTGGACGCATCCTCGCCCATGATGGTGTTCGGCAAGGTTCCATCGTGCTCGAACCGGGCGAACGTCAGCAGGATGGATTTCACATCCTCGATCATTCCCGCCGCCAATAATCCGCGCGCGCAAATGAGCGTGTCCCGTCCCCAGTCCAGGAACCATGGATAGCCGGCAACGACGGTCTTCCCGCGCCCGCGCCGGACGACGAACATGCGCGCCGCGCGGGCGAGTCGGGATTCGAACATGTCGCCGACGGTCTCGCTTTCGAGGCTGAATCGCGGCGGCGTCAACTCGGGGTCCGGTTCGGCTGTGAGCGTGAGGGTGGACGCGCCGCCTTTGGGCAGGGGCAGTTCAAACCACCCGGGACTGAAAGCATCGCCGCTTCCGACCTGCCCGCGCGATTGTTCCACCGGGTGCGGAATGTTTTCGCACCACTCCGGCTGGGGATGGTAGAGCCCGTTGTCGCTGAACACGCGCAATTGCCGGTCGGGCGCGGGCGTGAATGCGAAACCCGCCGGCGCTCCCGCCCGCCCGTCCGCATTCAGCGGATGCGTGTGAGTCGAGAAATGATGCTCGGCGCCGCCGTTCCGGTGCGTTTCCCAGTGGAAATTGCGGTCTTCAATGTCCACCCGCACTGTCAGCCGGACCTCGGCTTCGGCGGGCAACTGCTTGCCCAGGGCCGCTTCCGCTGTGGGCCGGCTGAACCGGAACACCGTCGTGTTCTTCCCGGGCAACATTTCCGCGCTCATGTCAATCTGCACCGTCCGGCCGTCGCCGGCATTCGCAATGAAATGCCAAACCGGCTTCGGCCCCGGCTCAAACGACGCCAGATTCCCCGCGTCCAGCGGAGAAAGAAATCCGTCCGCGTTGACCCAGGCACGAATGCGTTTGACGAACACGTGCCGGTCCACGGGAAGATCCGGATGCAGGTTCGCGCCGAGCACGCAGTCGTACTTTGAAGTAATGCGGCCCAGATCGACGTGAATCCGCGCCATGCCGCCTCTGCCGTTGGTCAGGAGTACGAGATCGTCGGAACGCGGCTGGGTGATGACATCCGGCAACAGCGCCGGCGTGGGCGACAGGAACCGAATCGCGGCTTCCACGTGCCGGTCGGCATCCGCATAGCGTTCGAGCCGCAGGCGCGCGTCGGCCGGCAGTTCGCGCGGCGCAAAGCACGCGACGTGGCATTTGCCCGCTGCAATACTCTCCACGTTCACCGGCGTCTCGCCTTCCGTTTGCAGCGAGGCGCGGAAAGGACTGCTGTCCTCCAACAGAAGCCAGTGCCCGGGCGGCACCGGCGTGATCCGGCGCGCGTCGAGGAGGGTCCAACGCGTGACCTGAGGAAACCCGGGTGAGTTCATGGCGGCATCCAGCGCGCCGACCAGGTCCCGTTGTGCGCTGTCACGCTTCAGCCTCCGGATCGCCGCCAGAAACTGAAGCGGCGATTGTTCCACCCGCTCCGCCAGCGCGCGCCAGTCATAGCCTCCAATGTCCGCGGTTGAAACCTCTGCGGCGAGGGCCTGAACCGCCCATGCGGCCTGCGCCCGCTTTCGACGATACTCGTCTCCGCTCAGACCAACAGGCCGTTCCGTGCGCGCGAGGCAATGCGCGGCGCCCGGGCCCAGCCTGAATTCAATGCGTCCGCCGTCAATGCGCGAAGCCGGAAGAGCAAGGCCGAGCAGGTCGTGCTTCATATCGGCAAGGGACACCTCCCCGGTTTTTTCCGGAAGGCGCACGCTGTGCTCCCGGTCCGGATCGGTGTTGACAAGAACCAGGACGCTGTCGCTGCCTTCCGCCGACACGCGCAGCAACGCGTACACGGGCGAGTCCGTTTCGCTCAGTCGTGTGAGGACTGGGCCGTCGAAGAAGGCGGGGTGCTCCCGCAGCAGCGCGTTCAGGTCCGCCAGTTCCGGCACGATGTTCTCCGCGTTTCCCCAGGAGAGTCCCGTGACGTCGTGCACGCGGATCTTTTCCGTGGCCAGCCATTCCACACCGCAAGTGAATCCGAATCCGCCACTGACGCTTGTCAGCGCGCAGAGCCGGTTGCGCAGCAGCGACCAGCGCCGATCCGGGCGCCCGTCCGGCGGAAGCGCGGCCGTTCCGCGCGCGGCCAGCCGGTTGTTGTCGTGTGTTTCGCTGTAGTGAACGTAGAGTCCGACCCGTTCGCTCTGACGCAGCGCGTAATCCAGGTAGGTGGAAACCTCGCGGCCTGAGTAATTCTGGAACAGTTCCGAGTAGGCCCACTGCATGCCGCCTTCGGTCAGCAACGCTTCGGTCGCTTCCCACGAGCCGCCCAGGCCTTCGAGCAGGAATACCGTTTCCGGATACTCCTGGTGCACCCGCGCGATGATGTATTGCCACGCGCGGACCGGCACCATGTAACCCGCGTCGCAGCGAAATCCATCCACGCCCCGCCGGCACCAGGTGAGGAACATATCCGACAAGCAGTCCCAGAGTTCCGGGTTGACGTGATGCAGCTCGACGAGGTCTTCCCACGTGACTCCCCAGGCGCCCGGGCTGGCGAATTCGCCGTGCGCGTGCCGGACGAACCATTCGGGGTGGTTCTCCTGGAGGACCGATCCCCAGCCCGTGTGATTGATCACAATGTCGAGCATCACCCGCCCGCCGCGGGCGTGCATCGCGTAGGTCAGTTCGCGAAACTGGTCAATGCCCGTCGTTCTCCGATCGAAGACCACCAGAGCCGGGTCCACCGCCGTCAGATCCAGCGCCGCGTAAGGGCTGCCCATCCGTCCGAAACGGGCGTATGTCGTGGGTGTCGGATTGACCGGCAGCAGGTGCAGGATGCGGCAGCCCAGCACGTCGGTTATGTGCGGGATCAGGGGTATCAGATCGCGCAGCTTGCCTGAAGGAGGGATGATGGTGAACCCGCGGGATTCGATCTGTTGGATCTGGTTTTCCAGGGCTTCGTTCCGGGCGTTCACCAGGCTTCTGGCCGGTCCGAACAAACGCGGAAACGCGCAATACAGCGTGTTCGCCGTTCGGTACCGGTCCGGGTGCACGGAGACCCCCACGTCCGGTCCCTCCGGCCAATGTTGCCAACCCTTTGGATCGACGAGGTAAGCCTTGGCTTTGAAGAATCCGACCTCGGCGAGCGGCAGTTCCAGCGACCACCCGTTTTCGTCGGGTGTCATCGGCAGGTCCCGCCACGCCGCCCCTGCGAGCGGGACTCCGCGCGCATGAGCCTCCACGGTTTCGCGCCGCAAGGTGTGGGCGCGGCCGATATTGGTGCGCAGCAACGCCCGCCAGCCGGTTTCCGGTCTGGATCCGCCGTCATAGCCAATGAAAAAGCGCAGCCGATCGCCGACAAACCGCTGAAGGCGGTCGCCGGGCGCCGGCCTCATGTAAGGAGCGATTCTTCCCATGCAAACCGCAGGTTCGAGGCGCCTTAGAATTGCAGCTCAGGCGGGGATTGCAATGCTCCAGTGCCGGAACTGGACAGAAGTGTCCGACAATGAGTTGCGTTGGTTGTCCGGACGGCGGTGTTGGGCGGCAGGATGCCCCATTTTCGCAAAATTGAGCAAGCTGGCTAACGTCTTGCTATAACCGCTCTCGCCCGGTGCAAATACTTGAACGAAGGTTTCTTTGCTTCGGGTTTGTTTCGAAAATGGCGAGCACCTTGACGCAAAGCGAAGAAGCTCAATTGGCACAGACCATTGAGATGTTTGAAGTCATTACGGAGTCGCAGCCGCATGACTATCAATCGCTCGAAATCCTCAAAGAAGCCTACTCCAAGCTCGGCCGCGAAAAGGACGTCATCCGCACCGCCAAGCGCATCGCCGAGGCCTACGTGGACATGGGCCAGCTTTCCTCGGCCATTCTCGAATACGAAACCATTCTCCAGCGTTGTCCGGATGACCCCGATGTCCAGGCCGCACTCCGGCAGATTGAGAGCCGGGCCAGCAATCTGACCGAGGAAACCGCCCTCGCTGAGCCGGAGTCGCGCAACACCGAAATCCTCAAGGAGCCCAAAGCGCCCGAAAAGAACGGCGCCGCCCGGGTCGAGGACGGCCGGCAGGCCATGTACAAGGTTTTCGTCGAAAGCAAGGTGATCACCGCCGCCGATTTCGATCAGTGCTGGCAAGCCTCCGAGACGCCCTCGGCACACGGCATCGCCGAGCCGTTCATTCAGATTTTGGCCGACCGCGGCATTCTGCCGGTTGAAAAGTCCCTGAAGCTGGTCTCGGACAAGTCGCGGACGGCGTTCCTGCCGATCGAGAAGTACGACATGGACATTGAGCTGGCGCGGACGTTCCCCGCGCAGGTCTGCCGCCGCTGGTGCGTGCTGCCGATCGACCGCATGAGCAAGTCCATCCTCGTGGCCACGGCCAACCCGTTCAACCAGCAGGCAGCCAAGGAACTCGCCGCCGCCACGCCGCACCGGCTTCTCTTCTACCTGACTACGCCGGTTGAACTCGTGAAACACCTTCAGAAAACTTTCCGATAAACCATGGCCGCCGTTAAGTCATTTGGCGAACGTATTGCCGACGCTCTGGTCGAGGATGGACTGCTGACCTCCAAACAGGTCGACGAGCTTCTGGAACAACAGAAGAAGGGCGGCACCCGCCTGCTCAAGCTCATCCTCGAAAAAGCCTACGTGAGCGAGCAGGACATGGCCGTGTGCATGGGCCGCGTTCTGAACACGCCCCCTATCAATCTCTCGCGCATCAACATCCCGCTCGAAACCGCCGACCTCATCCCGCGCGAAGTCGCGCAGACCCACAAGGTCGTCCCCGTTTCCCGCCTCGAGAACAAGCTGTTCATCGCGATGGCCGACCCGCTGAACGTGCTGGCCCTCGACGACGTCCGGCGCATCACGCGCCTGGAAGTCGCCCCGATGATCGCTTCGGAGAAGTCTATCCTCGACAAGCTCGCCAGCTTCGAAGCCGCCAAGGGCGGCAGCATGGAGGAGATCATCCAGGAAAGCCAGAGGGAGAACGGCGACGACGAGGTCGAGATCAAGCGGGAATCGATCGAGGAGGTCAACCTCGACCAGCTCGCCGCCTCGAGCGAAGAAGCGCCCGTCATCAAGCTGGCCAATCTCATCCTGGTCCAGGCCATCAAGGACCGCGCCAGTGATATTCACATCGAACCCTTCGAGAAGGGGATGAAGCTGCGCTACCGCATCGACGGCGTGCTCACCGAAGCCACCCCGCCGCCGAAACACATGCAGCTCGCGCTGGCCTCCCGCTTCAAGATCATGAGCAGCCTGGACATCGCCGAACGGCGCCTGCCCCAGGACGGCCGCATGCGCGTGCGCGTCAGCGGCAAGGACTACGACCTCCGCGTCTCGATCATGCCCACCGTTCACGGCGAGAAGATCGTGCTTCGCGTGCTCGACAAGTCCAACCTGTCGGCCAGCCTCGACAAGCTGGGCCTCGATCCCGACACGTTCCAGCAGGTGAAGGCGGCGGTGGATGCGCCGCACGGATTGCTCCTGGTCACCGGGCCCACGGGTTCAGGCAAGACCACAACGCTCTACTCTGCGCTGAACGAGCTCAACAACCCGATCTACAACATCATCACCGTCGAAGACCCGGTCGAATTCCAGATCCCCGGCATCAACCAGGTGCCCGTCAAGAAGGAGATCGGCCTCACCTTCGCCAACGCCCTGCGCTCCATTCTCCGTCAGGACCCCGACATCATCATGATCGGTGAGATCCGCGACACCGAAACGGCGGAAATTGCCATCGAGGCGGCCCTCACCGGCCACCAGGTGCTCAGCACGATGCACTGTAACGACGCCCCCGGCGCCATTGCGCGTCTCGATGACATGGGCATCGCCCCCTTCCTGATTTCCTCCTCGGTGATCCTTTCGTGCGCACAGCGTCTCATGCGCCGCATCTGCTCCCATTGCAAGGAGCCGGTCACCTACCCCGAAAAGATGTTCCAGGACCTGAACATCGACCCGAGCACGTTCGACGGCGTGACGCTCTATCGCGGACGCGGGTGCGAGCGGTGCAGGAACTCGGGTTATGCCGGCCGACTCGCCATCATCGAGGCGATGACCGTTACCGACGAGATCCGGAAACTGATCATCGCCCGTGCCAATACCCGCGAAATGGCCAAGGTCGCCATCGGCCAGGGAATGCGAACGCTGCGCATGGTTGCGCTGGATCGTGTGCGCGACGGCCTTTCCACCCTCGAACAGGTGCTCGTCCTCACCGCCGCGCATTAATCCCGGCTTCGCCGCCTGGATGCAAGCTGCTTTGCCAGGCGAATCGCCGCGATCATGCTCGAAGGATCGGCCACCCCTTTGCCCGCAATGTCGTAGGCCGTGCCGTGATCCGGCGACGTGCGGATAAAGGGCAGGCCCAGCGTCCAGTTCACGCCGCTTTCGAACGCCACCATCTTCAGCGGCGCCAGGCCCTGGTCGTGATACATCGCCACCACCGCTTCGCAGCCTCCGTTCAGCGCGCTGTGAAACAGCGTGTCGGCGCTCACAGGGCCGTGCACGTCAATGCCGCGGTCGCGCGCGGCCCGGATCGCCGGGCCGATGATGCGCAGTTCCTCGTCGCCCAGCTTGCCCCCTTCGCCCGCATGCGGATTGAGTCCGCACACGGCGACGCGCGCCCGAGGGAGGCCGAGATCGGCGCAGGCCCTTGCGGCCAGGGTGATCGCCAGCTCGACGTTCGCTTGCGTCAGGCGCTCCGCCACCAGCCGCAGCGGCACGTGCGTCGTCGCCAGCGCCACCCGCAGCCAGCGGCCACGATCGTCGTGCCCAAGCAGCATCATGATGGTGTCGGACGTGCCGGCCAGTTCAGAAAGGAATTCGGTCTGGCCCACGAACGGAACGCCCGACCGGATGATCGCTTCCTTGTTCACGGGCGCGGTGACCAGCGCGTCGAGACGCTTCTCGAGGCAGCGCCGGGCGCCTTCGCGGAGCCATTCGACGGCGGCGCGCGCCGCTTCCGGCGCTCCCGCAGGGAGGTTCGGCGGCAGCGGCGTTGCGTAAGGGTTCAGGCAAAGGATCCGGTCCGATGCGGTCTCGCTCCGTGTCAGAGGCAGCGGCAGGCCAGAGGTTGCATGGACCGAGGCCAGGATATCGGCGTCGCCGAGAATGACGTATTGCGTGTCGTCGGCCGGCAGTTCGGCGGCAAGCGCCTTGAGCGTAACTTCGGGGCCGATGCCGGTGATGTCGCCGAGTGAAATGCCGATTTTCATCGGCGCCTCAGAAATACCGGACGAAGGTCTTTCGTTTGAGGCGGCTGATCCACTGATCCTGAAGGCGCTGGCGTTCCTCGCGCAACAGGGTGGCTTCGATCTCGTCGCGGACTTCGCTCAAGGGACGGACGTGGGCGGGGCGCTTGTCTTCGACGAGAATGAGGAAGCAGGCCTCGGGCGTGCGGATGACGCCGCTGTGCCGGCCGGGTTCGAGGTCTTTGACGGCGGCGATGAACTCCTCGCGCAGGCCGGATGTTTTCTGCCAGTCCCACCGGCCGCCCTGGGAACGCCGCGAATCGTGCGAGTAAACCGTCGCCATCTCCGCGAACGAAGCGCCCGCGTCGATGCGCGCGAGGATCTCCTTGGCCACCTGCACCGTCTGCTCGGGATCAGCCGGGTTGTTGGTCAGTGTGATCATGCTCAGCTTGACCTGGTCTTCGACCACGAAGTCGTTGGTGTGCGCCGCGTAGTACCGCTCGATCTTGTGGGGCGAGATGATGACCGCCTGGGAGTTCTTGAGGCGCATCTGGTAAACGATGAACTCCTTCCGGATGCGCTCGCGGTACCGCTCGAAGGTCATGCCTTCCTCCTGCAACGACCGCGCCATGGCCGCGCGGTTGCTGTAGCGCTCGCGAATGCGCTGCTCGACGAAGTCGTCGATGACGCTTTCGGGCACCGCGAAGCCGGAGTCGGCGAATTCCTTGAGGATCAGTTCCTGTTCGATGAGGCGCTCGGTGTTTTCGTCCATCAAACGGGCGCGTTCCCTTTCCAACTCCTGCATGTTGCGGGCGGTGCGGGCGACGTCGCGAAGGACGGACATGGTGAGATCGTTCACCTGGTGGTAGGTGACGATGGAGTCATGGACGATGGCTTTAACGCCGTTGGCGAGCTGAGGCTGGGCGCTTGAAGCAAAGGCCGCAATCACCAGCGCTCCCGGAATCGTGAACAGGAATCTCATGACCGGCGGCAGTCTAGCAGCGGGCAGAGACCGGTCAACAGGGGAAGGGAGACTCCGGCATCGAACATCCAACATCCAACATCCAGGGGAACGGAGAACATTCAAATGCAACGGTGGGGCGAGCGTCCCCGCGAGCCGTCGTCCGATGTGGCAAGTCGTTCGAAGCAGTGCATCGAACGTCAACAGCATCGCCGGAAGGCAGGCCGCACAGGTCCTGATTTGGATTTGTCACTTTGGCAAAGTGGAGATGACCCAATACGGAACCCTTTTCCCTGGACGCAGGTTGCTTCGCGTGAGGACTTGCTTTGGGAGATGTGAGTTGTCGGACGACGGCTCGCGGGGACGCTCGCCCCACCAGGCCCCAATGATTGAATGTCCGACAGGAAATCGATCAAAGCAGCTTGATCTGGGCGCGTTCCTTGGCCAGGGCTTCGGTCAGGCTGGTAATCCGGCTGTTGCGGCGCTCGATGATGTGCTTGTCCACACAGGGATCATACGGCACCGGATAATTGCCGTCGTAACACGCCATGCAGAACGAGTTCCGCGGCAGCCCCGTCGCCTTCACCATGCCGTCCTGCGACAGGTAATACAGCGAATCGGCGTTCAGGTACTTGCGGATTTCCTCGATGGAATAGTTCGCCGCCATGAGCTTGCTGCGGTCCGGGAAATCGATGCCATAGACGCAGGGATTCATGTGCGGCGGGCAACTGACCAGCACGTGCACTTCCTTCGCGCCGGCCTCCTTCAAATTGTTCACCCGCGCCTTGCACGTCGTGCCGCGAACAATCGAGTCGTCCACCACCACCACCCGCTTGTCCTTCACCAGCTCGCTGATGAGGTTCAGCTTCACCCGGACGTTGAAGTCGCGAATGAGCTGCGAAGGCTGCAGGAAGCTGCGTCCGACGTAGTGATTGCGCACGAACGCCATCTCGTACGGAATCCCCGACTCCAGCGAATACCCGAGCGCCGCGCAATTGCCGCTGTCCGGAACGGGCACGACCACGTCCGCATCGACGGGATACTCGCGGGCGAGTTCGCGTCCCATCTCGACGCGAACCTTGTAAACGTTGCGGTTCGCGATCGAACTGTCCGGCCGGGCGAAGTAAACGTATTCGAAAATGCAGAACGCGCGCCGCTGGTGCTCCGGAAAGGCCTGAATGCTCGTCAAACCCTCCTCGGTAATGATGACGACTTCGCCGGGTTCGACGTCGCGGACGAACTTTGCGTGGATGAGGTCCAGCGCGCAGGTTTCGCTCGAAAGCACCCAGGCGTCGTCGATTCTGCCGATGCACAGCGGGCGAAACCCGTGCGGGTCGCGCACGCCGATGAGTTCCTTGTCGGTCATGAGCACCAGCGAGTAGGCGCCCTCGATCCGGCGGAGGGTGTGGACGAGGTGATTGCCGTTGCCGTTGTAATGCGGCTGAGCCATCAGGTGGAGGATGATCTCGCTGTCGACCGTGGTCTGAAAGATGGACCCGCGCGCTTCGAGTTCCTCGCGCAGTTGCGAGGCGTTGGTGAGGTTGCCGTTGTGCGCGATGGCGATCTGTCCGCGGGCGCAGTCCACCGTGAGCGGTTGCGCGTTGCGCAGGTGCGACGATCCGGTGGTGGAATAGCGCGTATGCCCCACCGCCATGCGGCCGATCAGCCCGTGCAAAATCTCGCCGTCGAACACCTGAGGGACGAGGCCCATGCCGACGTGTTTGCGAAATTGCCGCCCGTCCGATGCGACGATTCCGGCGCTTTCCTGGCCGCGGTGCTGGAGGGCGTAGAGTCCGTAGTAGGTGAGTTCCGCCGCATTCGGATGGCCGAACACGCCAAAGACCCCGCAATAATGTTTTGGATAGTCCATCAACGCGTCATCGCGCGCGCGATTGCATTCCACCACAAATCATGCAGTTCGCGCAAGTCGCCTGCAAAGGTGCACTCACCGGCTTTCAATTGCAATGACGACCCTCCGACGGTTCCAACACGCCGGGCGTTGATGCCGAGAAGCTTCGCCTGGGCCAACACCTTGCCCGCGTTCACCGCGGATGTGGTGATGAGGATGCGGCCCTGGCTTTCGCCAAACAACAACGCGTCCAGCCGCGCCTTCTCGCCCGCTGCCTTCAGGACTTCTGACAGGTCCACTGTCGCGCCGATGAGCCGGTGTGTTTCACGGGCGGTCTGTTGCGACATGCAGCATTCCGCCAGCGCCACCGCCAGCCCGCCTTCGCTGCAGTCGTGCGCGCTCTTCACCGCGCCGGAATGAATCAACGCGCGCAGCGCAAGGTGCAGTTCCTTTTCCTTTTCGAGATCGCATCGGGGCGGCGTGCCGGTCTTGCGGCTGTGCACCATCTGCAAGTACGCGCTGCCGCCCAGGCCCTGCAAGGGATCGCCGGTGTCGATCGCATCCCCGAGCAGCAGGATCGCGTCGCCCTCGTCCTTGAACCATTGCGTGGTGACGTGCTCCGGTTTTTCGATCAGCCCCACCATCGCGACGGTGGGCGTGGGGTCGATGGGCCCGGCGGGACTCTGGTTGTAGAGCGAGCAATTGCCGCCGGTGACGGGCGTGTTGAACACGCGGCAGGCTTCGGCAAGGCCGCGAACGGATTCCTTCAGTTGCCAGAACAGTTCCGGCTTGAACGGGTTGCCAAAATTCAGATTGTCCGTGACACCCAGCGGCACCGCGCCGGTGCACGCCAGGTTCCGCGCCGCCTCCGCCACCGCAATCTTCCCGCCTTCGAACGGATCGAGATACACATAGGCGGCGTTGCAGTCCACGGACAACGCAATGAGCTTCTCCGGCACGGACTTTGGCGGAGCGCCGTCGGCGGCAACGTCCGGCAGCGAATCCGCCTTGATCCGGATGACGGCCGCGTCGCTGCCCGGGCACACCACCGAACCGTTGCGGACCATGTGATCGTACTGGCGGTAAACCCAGTTCTTCGATGCGATGGTCGGCCACTCGAGCAGCTTCTTGAGATCGCCCAGCGGGTCCCCGGTGTCGGGGATTTCATCCAGCCGAAAGGCGCGGGTGGTCTTGAGATAATCCGGCTCGCGCGCCTCGCGGTGATAGACCGGAGATTCATCGGCGATCTTCTTTGCCGGAATGTCCGCGACCACTTTGCCCTTGTGGCGGACGACCATGCGCCCGGTGTCGGTGACGACGCCGATCTCGGCCCAGGGCAGGTCCCACTTGTCGAAGATGCGTTTGACCTCTTCCTCGCGTCCCTTGTGAACGATGATCAGCATGCGTTCCTGGGACTCGGAGAGCATGATCTCGTAGCTCGACATGTTCGGCGCGCGCTGCGGAACCTTGTCGAGATCGATCTCGATGCCGGTGCCCGCCCGCGCCGCGGTTTCGCACGTGGAACACGTCAGCCCGGCGGCGCCCATGTCCTGGATGCCGGCCACCGCGCCGGTGGCGAGCAATTCGAGGCAGGCTTCGCACACGAGTTTTTCCATGAACGGATCGCCCACCTGGACGGCGCCGCGCTGCTGCTCGGCCGATTCCTCGGTGAGGTCCTGGGAGGCGAACGCCGCGCCGGCCAGACCGTCACGGCCGGTGGCGGGTCCGACGTAGAACACCGGGTTGCCGATGCCTTGGGCCTTGCCGCGCGCGATCTGCTCGTGGCGCAGCACGCCGAGGCAAAACGCGTTCACCAGCGGATTGCCCTCGTAGCTCTTGTCGAAGTAAACCTCGCCGCCGATGGTCGGGATGCCGAAGCAATTGCCGTAATGCGCGATGCCGCTGACGACGCCGGCGAACAGCCTGCGGTTGTTGGCCACCGCGGACGCGCGCGCGTTCCCGCTTTCCTGTTCGTCGCTCGACGGCAGTTGCCCCGCGTTGCCCGCGCCCGGCAGGTTCGCCTGCTTCAGACCGGGCGACGGCACCGCGGGCGAGCCGGCGCCGGAATTCCCGTCGTTCTCGGTGATCGGACCGAACCGGAGCGAGTTCAACGCGCAGATCGGGCGGGCGCCCATCGTGAAAATGTCGCGAATGATTCCGCCCACGCCGGTCGCCGCGCCCTGGAACGGTTCGACCGCGCTGGGATGATTGTGCGATTCGATCTTGAACGCGATGGCCAGACCGTCGCCGATGTCGATGATTCCGGCGTTCTCTTCGCCGGCGCCCACGAGGATCTTCGGCGACTTTGTCGGGAAGGTCTTCAGCAGCGGGCGCGTGTTCTTGTAGGAACAATGCTCGCTCCACATGACCGAAAAGATCCCCAGCTCGGTGTAGGTCGGGTCGCGTCCGAGAATCTCGCGGATATGCGCGAATTCCTCCGGCGTGAGGTTGTGTTTCTCTACAAGTTCCGGCGTGATGGCGGGTTCGGTCATCGATGACACCTCAAGCGGCCCTGGCGACAGCCTTGTTCTGGAGCGCCTCGATCATGCTTTCGAAGATGAAATTGCCGTCGCTGCTGCCCAGCGCGGCCTCGCACGCGCGCTCGGGATGGGGCATGAGCCCGGCGACGTTGCGGGTTTCGTTGCAGATGCCGGCGATGTTCAACAGCGATCCGTTCGGGTTGGCTGCGTCGGTCACGTTGCCCGAAGCGTCGCAATATTGCCACAGCACCTGGTTGTTCTTTTGCAGGCGTTCCAGGGTTTCCGGGTCCGCGAAATAGCAGCCTTCCCCGTGCGCGATGGGAATGCGCAGCGGGCGATCCGACGGGATGCGCCGGGTGAACGGGGTGTCGCGATTGAGCGTTTTGAGAAAGACGTGCTCGCAGTGGAACTGCAGGTCGCGATTCCGGACCAGCGCGCCCGGCAACAGGCCGGCCTCGGTGAGCACCTGGAACCCGTTGCACACGCCCAGCACCAACCCCCCGTTGTCGGCAAACTGCCGGACCGCCTGCATCACCGGGCTGAACCGCGCAATCGCGCCACAGCGCAGGTAATCCCCGTAGCTGAACCCGCCGGGAATGATGACCGCGTCCGCGTCGCCCAGGGAATGTTCCTTGTGCCACACGAACCGGGCGGAATGGCCGAGCCGGCGAATCGCATGCACGGCGTCCTGGTCGCAATTGGACGCGGGAAACTGGAGAACGGCAACGTTCATAGGCGCGGCAATCTAATCCACAATCTCCAGTTTGTAGTCCTCAATGACGGGATTGCTGAGAAATTTGTGCGCCGCCTCCTCGAGCTGCCGTCGGGCGGTTTCGCGGTCGGTGGATTCGAGCTCGATCTCGAGGTATTTGCCCACGTGCACGGCCTTGACGCCCTGGTAACCCATGTGTTCCAGCGCGTTCTGAACGGTCTTTCCCTGCGGATCGACCACGGCCTTTTTCGGGGTGACGATAATTCTGGCTTTCATTTCATGTCGAACGGCCAGGCGATCGCTGCCGCGCCGCCGCCGTAACCAACTCCCGGATTCGGGAGCGGTCATGTTGCGGAACGCGGCGAAGATTGTGAAGTCCGAAAACGGAGGAGGAATGCGCAGGGGCGCATCTCAATTTTCTTGTATATCCCACAAGATTTCGCCGGAAACCGCTGCATAGCTCCCGTGACACTTCGGAGAAAGCGGCAGCGGTGTGCAAAAATTGAGATGCCCCAGTGTCCCCTGTTTTTCGGCTTTTCCTTCCGCTTCGCTCTCACCAAGCTCGCGGTCGGAGGACAATGCAAGATTCAGGCGGCTATACCAAACCAATCAACGTCATCACATCCGAATATAACAGGAGCGATGCATCGCAGAGATCAGGGTGGACATCCGAACGCGGCTGGTAAAGCGGCGGCCAATGACAGCATTGGCGCCTCCAGTCAACCCGGAGGGTGCCAGATCGTAGCCGGAGGTAGCGGCACCGCGAAAGCCTCCTCCGGGAACCGGCAAAGGGGCGAACGACACTGAGACTCCGCAAGATTTCGGTGGCCGCCTCGCGAGGATGAGCCGTCCCCCGCGCGTGCTGAAGTTATAGATTCTTCGTTCTCTCGCGCTTCTGTTTCTCCAACAGCGCGGCGCTATCCGTCGCGGGCGTGGAAGAACTGTCGTCGAGCGTTATCGTCTTGCGTTGCCCCTGGAGCTCAACCGTGATGCTGTCCTCCTCGACGGCAACGAGCGTCACGCCTTCAATCACTTCGCCCACCTGCACCGTCCGGCCATTGATGACCGCGCTGGAACGGTCCCCGTTGCAGACCAATCCGCGCACGCGCAGGGTCGGAAACTCAAGAGGCGGCGCCGGCGGAGGCGGGGGCGGCGGTTCCGACTTCTGCACGACGGGCGGTGGCGGAACCGGCCTGACTTCCGGCTCGGGGGTGCGGGCGAGCAGACAGGCGGGCACGGCGGCGATCACCACCAGCGCGCCCCAGAAATCGAGCCGTTTCAGAAAACGCAGCGGATGATCACTGGCGTCCCTGCGGGTGCGGCTTCCGATGTAGCCGATCAACACCAGAACCAACCCGGACGTCACAATGCCGCTGCACACATAAGCCACCTTGCTCCCCGGCAGACCGATGAAATGCAGGATGGCCGCTCCCGCGATCACAAACAGCGCAAGAAAAGCAACGAAGAACCCCCAAAACACTCTCCACGAAATGCCAACCGTCATACAACACTCTTTCAACGCGGATGGCGGTCCTGATGCCTTCAGCGGCCTTTCCAGGCCCGCGATCCACAAAAACTGCTTTCAGCAGCCAATGGATTTATCGGCCGAAACCCGTCGGGCTTAAGGAAAAACGGAGAGCCGACGAAGAGTGACGTGGGTGCTGACGGAATCCCGCGTGAATTTTGATCCGGCTGGCTGCGCGGCCGGCTTTTCGGGCCCGGCGTCGCCCGCCGACCGATGAGGCTCATTCGCCGCGCACCGCAGAGAGTTTTCCGGTGCGCACGTCGTACATGAACCCGTGCACCGCGATGTCCTTCGGCACCAGCGGATGGCGCCGGATCCGCTCCACGTCCGTGATGACGCTTTGCGGATTGTCGGAGATGGTCAGCCAGTTGATGTACTCGCCCTCGCGCGAACCCGGGCCGCCGCCCTCATCCTTCCACTTGCCGTTGGCCAGCGTCGCCGGCTTGAGACTGGATCGAAGAAGATCATTCATCACGTCGCTGGTGAACGTCTCCATGCCGCAATGGGTGTGGTGAATGACAAGCCATTCCCGCGTGCCGAGGAGCTTGTAGGAAATGACCAGCGACCGGATGGCGTCGTCGGTGGCGCGGCCGCCCGCGTTGCGGATGACGTGCGCGTCGCCCTCCTTCAATCCCGCGAACTTCGCGGGATCGAGCCGGGCGTCCATGCAGGTGAGAATGGCGAAGCGACGGGCGGGCGGCATCGGCAGCCGCGAACGATCGCCGAACTGCGCGGCGTAGGATCGGTTTGCAGACAGGATTTCATCGAGAATTGCGCTCATGATTGCAATGCGTTCGCCATGAATGGTCGACGGGAATTCTATGGTGGTGCTTGCCGCGCGGGATGGGGTGAACACCCAATCCTCCATACGGGCAGAGCGAGCATCTCGGAGCGGGCATTGCGCTGAAAGCAGCAACGTTCGCACGGTGGGGCGAGCAGCCCGCCACGCCGAAGCTCAGCGAAGGCGGGTCCTCGCGAGCCGTCGTGCGATGAAGCAGAACTCCCGGGTCGGGACAAGTCCTGATTTGACTTGGCACTTCGTCCTTTGCCCACCGCCGCCATCGAACAACCTGTTGGCAGTGGTTCGGCTCAGGCGGGGCATGGCTTTTGGTGATCGTATCCCGAAGGGATGCCAGACAATAGCCGGAGGTTGAGCGCAGCGATACCTCCGAGACCGGACAGCCAATTCTCCCACGACCCCGAAAGGGTTGCGGAAACTCCGCTTGAATTTTTCGGCAAACGGAATCCAGCGATCCAATGTGACAGCGGAGGGCGAATGTTCTTGCACCAACTTCGGGGTGCAGATGCTTGATGATTCGTTTGCCGGAGGTTTCCGCATTGCTGCGACCTCCGGCTACTGTCTGGCAACCCTCCGGGTTGACGTGCTGCGCGCATCTCAATCTCCTGCAAAATCTTGTGGGATGTTCAAAAGTTGAGATGCGCCCTCGCGCGAAGCCGCGAAGCAAAAGCGGTTGAATGTTTGGTGTGAATGTTGGGTGTTGAATGTTCAGGCCGTCCCGCCCGGTGCAGGCTCATGGCCTTTGCGATTGACGCTCCTGATCCCCGGCCATAGAGTTGGCACATGCTAAGGAAACGAGGAAAGAATTCCCAGTTTGTCGATCAATATCTGCTTAGCAGGAATCGATTCCTAGTAATTAAATAGTTGAACTAAACCGCTTCGCGGAGGGTTCCCAAGGGGCAGTGTAGGAGATTTCCAGAGTTGGTGTGATTGGGGAGAGAATTCTCCCAAATGGAATTTCGCGCTTTGAACCCATGAACCTAGTAGAGTAGGCGGCGTCAGTCGTCAGTCGTCGGGCGCAGCGTGGCCGCATTCCCCTTTGGCGCGTTCCGTT